>Ga0307509_10004233_pt1 | contig 20922 bp, 13 predicted proteins | sample 10_EM_MG_FD_202245 | JGI IMG/M metagenome (GOLD analysis project Ga0307509, IMG submission 202245) | Populus trichocarpa ectomycorrhiza microbial communities from riparian zone in the Pacific Northwest, United States - 10_EM | ecosystem: Host-associated > Plants > Roots > Unclassified | place... | reverse complement strand
CGTTCCAAAGAATTCAACAACGTTATCTCTTGGAAAGAATTCAAAACCTGAGTTCAGTGCACCCTCAGTTTTCCTGATCAATGGTACTTGATTTTACCAAGCTCTGATGTTCGACTCGTGTTTCTTGTGCTCAGGAATTTAGCCAAGCTGACTGCACATTTCTTGTCGACAGGCCGAGAAGATGCGTAAGCAGCACACCAACGCAGACTGGCAGGAAGGGAGTCCATACTCCATGGAACTACATCAGCCATGACATGGAAAGCACTAGTTTCAGCAAGCCGGCGTAAAATTGACTCAAGGTTTTAAAACAATTTGTGCAGTGCCTTTCAGGGGCATGATGCGCGCTAGTGTTTGATGGACCCCTGATATCATGCATGAGAAATACAAGTCTGATGAGAAGTTGCATAGGTTAGATGTAATCATGAAATCATGTTGGAGCTCTGAAGTTTTTTTTTATGTTACTGTCCTTGGAACCCTAAACTTGTTTGTTTAAACCCTAATGATCGCCCCCACCGTCCTCCAGGAGACGTAATTTTAACTCTTAAGCAATGCATAAACAGTATATATGTTCCATCGTTAAGAATCTGGACATGTTTGCTATGGCCTACTTCACCTAGGCCCAGAAGGGTGTTCTTAATGTGATAATCGGCTCATTGAATGCGGGTGATTTGGGCTGTTCCCTGGCTCATTGTTAGGGCCATGTGAGGGCCTTCCTCGGCAAACCAGCCTGATTAAGCCCTTATTATTTTTTTGTTATATTATATTATGTGCTCCAATTGAAAAAAAAAATTAGATGGCGTTAGATATTTTTTTATATAAAAAATTTATATATGCAAGTTTTTTTTTAATATTTTTTGTATATAAAAAAATTCAAAATATAAATTCAAAATTTTATATTATACATACATGCAATTAAATAAATTAAAAATTATTTATGATAATAAATATGAAAAAAATATTTGTATTAGTATTTGCAACACTTGTAAAACCTCTTAGTATGATTCATTGATTAAAAGAAAAAAAGAAAGACAATGATTTTATTTTGATATTTTAAGTTTTAATTAAAGTAATTTAATTTTATTATCCTCTCAGGTTTCTTACATGCCTTTGAAATTTAATTACCACGTGGAAATAAATGTCAAGTAATTTTCATAAAAATACATTTTATCGGATAGTTTTCACACACAGAAAAAATTTAGTATTTTCAACTATATAATAATTATATAAATATCTTTCTCAAAGATTGAATTGTTTAAACAACGCTAATTTTATTGAAAAAAAATTACTTCTCCTGATATTTTTCACTAACAATTACTATATTTTAATTATTTCAGAAGAACAATCAAGTTGGGTGTGAGTAAGTTTAATAAATTTATTTTTTCAAATATTTATATATCCAAGAATTTCAACAATAATCTATGAGATCTTTCAACTAATTAATAACAACTTACTTGAGGAAGATTATTCGGAAAAAAATAAATTATAATTGCCTATAATCCAAAGAAATTAGGAAAAGGAGAGATCAATCAACATTCGTAGAAAACTTGGGGGCTATAATAATAATAATAATAATAGAGATAAGGGTCACGTGGGCAAATAACAGAAGAACAAATGCAAATGACAGGCAAGTAGCCAGCTGGTCTGGAATCTCCTCATTGGTTCTCTATTTAGATTAACGACCTTTGCCAAAGGCATTTGTTGTTTTACAAGAGCAAAGTGAGAGAGAGAGAGAGAGAGAGAGGCTTCTGTATTTCCAAGGGCATCAAATCATGACTGTTTCTGATACGTCAGTTTTTCTCATCTCTCTTTCTTCCTATTTATATTTTATTGGCTTCTTTTAAATGCTTGGTTGGATCACCATCATCGTGTTCTTCTCTTTTATTTTTCTTGGAGTTATGATCTCTCTAGCTTATGGCTATCTTCCTGGTTTGTTGGACTTGATTTTCATAATTTCTTTTTTAAGAACCATAATACATGTATTGGTTTTTTCTGCGATCGGTTTGCTATTACCGCATGCATTGCTCTGAATATACCGAGTTTGACAAGGCAATGTTTTTTTTTCCTCTTTGCCTCATTTTTCTTGTGACAATGATGTCGGTATAATTCATCAAAAAAGAGAGCGGAATTATGGCTGTGGAATTATCATGATCAAAGGTCATGGCTGCTCCCTGCATTGATGTTTAAGAAGAAATATTAAAGGGTTATGGCTGAATGTCAAAAAAGGGCAACATTAGTCTGGCAGCCTAGTTTCTGTTGATATAATAATATTCACTATTTGATCCAAACTTATTGAAGGAGTATTTAGGGCACAACTTATTGAAGTTGAGTATTCATATGCAATTGCTAAATTGTATCCACCTCCCCTGATTTTTAACTTATCGAAAGAGTATTTTCGGCCTAAGGTCTTAACAGTTAGGCTCATCTGAAGATGTGAGCTTGTGCTAGTGTGCTGGTTTTATAAGTTTCCCCTGACAGCCAGCCCCAAATATGTATGCATCAACTCTATGGTTCGTCTCACTATAACTTATCAGGAACTATGACTATTGATGCTTTTAGCTAGAGGTTTTCAATTTTAGGCTGGAAATGGATTGCTGCAAGCAACTTTCCTGTTATTACTTGAAAGCTAACACCAAACCTGGGTGCAATAGTTAGGAGTCAACATCATCCAGTTCCATGGTTGATTATGCTTTTATGCTATTATCACAGAGTTGGACCTGACAAAAACAAACTGAAATGGACAAGTTTATTCTTTTTTTTTCCCTTTGTCAAATCATGTAATATTGGAAGAAAGTGAATAAACTTGAATGACGAAAAGTGACTCAAATCTAGTGACAGAGTGGTTTTGACACTGGTTCTTGATGCTATTTCGATGCCTAAGTAGCTGGCAGATAAGCTGGTGCCAGACTTGTCAAGATAAAAGCTGTGTGTTTTTTGTGGTCTGGGATTCTTTATTGTTAGATCATAATCTCATGCTGTTGTCTTTAAGCAGTAAATTTTCTCTCTCCAAGCTTGCTCCATTGGAAGCTGTACTATTTGATGTTGATGGGACTCTATGCGATTCAGATCCCCTCCACTACTATGCCTTCCGAGAAATGCTTCAAGAGGTAATGCTTCTATGCGGAAAACTCAGGTCTTGATTGTGTTGTGATCTTAATGTTTCTTTTACACACTTGTGCATCACACCATGGAAAAGTGTAAGAGGACATGTTCTTTCCTTAAGGCGGTGAGAATATCTCAAATCATGTTGTCTAATTGATAGAGACATATGACCTTTCACTTGAGCTATACTTTTGAAAATTAATCCAGATTAGAGACTTAATCACATTGCGTTGTCTACCAGATAAGTTTCAATGATGGGGTCCCAATTACAGAGGAATTCTTTGTTAAGAATATTGCCGGGAAGCATAATGAGGATATTGCTTTGCTCCTCTTTCCCGATGATCTCCAACGAGGCTTAAAATTCATGGACGATAAGGAAGTGATGTTTCGAAGGTAGATCACCTGCTAGTTCAGTTCATGTGTTGAGATTTTCTCTTGGTTAAACCGTATAACTTATTCTATGCAAAACAGATTGGCATCTGAGCAACTGAAGCCTGTAAATGGAATATATAAATTGAAGAAATGGGTTGAAGATCATGGGCTGAAACGGGCTGCAGTTACCAATGCTCCAAGAGCAAATGCTGAACTTATGATCTCACTTCTGGGCCTCTCTGATTTTTTTGATGCTGTTATCCTTGGGGATGATTGTGAGCACGCCAAACCACACCCAGAACCCTACTTGAAGGCTCTTGAAGTGCTCAATGTGTCAAAGGACCATACCTTCGTGTGCGAGGTCAGCCGCCTTCCTGGTAGCGTTATTTTCTAAGCTTCTGCAGCTTGCGAGATTTTCCTAAATTTGTGTTCTGTTTGTCCTTGGTTAGGATTCTGTTTCAGGCATAAAAGCTGGAGTGGCAGCCGGGATGCCTGTCGTTGGTTTAACTACCAGAAATCCAGAGCATCTATTGATGGAGGCAAAGCCTACACTTATTATAAAGGATTATGAAGATCCAAAGCTGTGGACAGCTCTGGAAGAACTTGATAAGCAGGAAGCTGCTGTGAAACCTGCTGCTTGAATAATTTCTTTGGTAACTAGAAGGATTATGATTTACCTGAATAATTCTTTTCCACGTGAACTTATGTATCTTCACCTTGAAGCTGCTTGTGGGTTGATATCAAGCGCGTGGGCTCATAATCGACGATATCAATTTGGTTCTAGGGGCTGTGGCATTACGTTACATTTAACTAAAACATGGGTATGTAATATTATTAAAATATTGGAACAATCACTTAAGAAAAATGCAATCATAATTCATTAGTGTATTCTATGATCGGAACGTGTTGTCTAAAATCGAAGTTATATTTGATGATGATGATGCATTCTCTGAAAATTGCTATTTGGAACTGTCACTTTCGATTTTTTTGTCTTTCCGGACATATTCGAGTATAATTCAAGCTATTACAGAGTTATAGTCGAAAAGAGAAGGATAAAATTATATGTTAGAATTGAAAGAATGTCAGCTAGGTTTTTTTTTTCTTAAAATAATCCACGCATATTAAAATAAATTAATAAATAAACAGAGGAATCAGGAATTAACCAGGGAAAAAATAATCTTTGTGCAGGCTCCTGTAGTGTAGAGCCCCAGCCGTACTAATAACTTGACATTGAAACACCTCTGTGGAGGTTCGTGATTAACATGGTTAGTCATCCCCGTATACTTTGCTCCCCTTCCATAGATTGTCTTTCATATATCTTCAGCGCCTAGACCTCTTATTCAACACGCACTTGAAGAAGGACAGGATTCTTCATATATCTCAAAGAGAGCAGCCCCTTTTGCTGTCTGAGGCTTCAAATCAAAGGAATGGCAGTTTCTTCTCGTGAAAACTCAGTTGAGAGGTATTCTTTTAATCTCGTTTGTGCTTCATATTTGTTTCCAAGTTTAAACGTTGATCATGTATATTAATAAATTGTAATAAAATTTTAAATGGATGGTAATTAGGAGGACGGAAATGATGTTCTATCAGTATTGAATTGATCAACGTTGATCAATTTTAACGTTGATCAGTTCTCCTTTGGTTTGTAATAGATAAATCTCAATGGAGGGGTTCCTATTGCCGAGAAGTTCTTTTCAGAGAAACTTTTTGGCAAGAATAATGAAGACATGACCTTGGTTCCATTCCCCAACGGTATCGAAGGAGGCATGGAATTTCTTGTTGATAAAGAAGCCATGTCTCGGAGGTAAAATGTCAACGATCTTATATAATTAAAAGCTTTCTGAAGCCCTTAGGGCCCTTACCATGGAATTTCTCCATCGGAAAAAACAGCTTGGCCCCAGAAAGATTCACGGCCGTAAATGGCTTATACAAAATAAGGGAATGGGCTGAAGATCATGGCTTGAAATGGGTTCCAGTTACTGTTCATATTAAACACTCCAAAGAAAAAACTAAACAAAAAGAGAGGAGAGAGATGACTGGTTCTTTATCATTCGGCCAACACCAGCAGAAAAACTGCAACCAAATGAAACTCTTCATAAATATTGCAATAAGTCCTTATAGTTTCATAAATATTGCAACAGGTCCTTGTCCTTTTCAACACTGTGCATTAACAACTGTTGTGGGCCAATAATTATCCATAATATAGTTTGAATCTCACATATTTTTAAAGCTATTAGATATTTATATATAATTATTATTAATTTTAAAGCTCGTAAAATTAATTGAGATATATACAAGCTAACTCGAATATTCACACTAATAATAAAAAATATATAATTCGACGATTTAGATCACAAGCTGTCTGCACACATGCACACACGCAAAGAGAAATAGCTCATGCAAGTTATGCTAGGGTTTTTTTTATTATTATTATATTAGCTTGCAATTCTTAGACTAATAACTCGTTGTTGTGCCCCGTTATTTAGAATATTACAAAGATAATATTTGTATACAATTTATAACGATTAATTAATTTTTGCAAAGATTTTTATACACAAACTTAGAGCTTTGCACTATATTCCTTTAATATTAAAGTAGTTGTGGAATGAATCATTAATGAAAAACTATATAATTTTCAAAGATCAATGATTTTAAACACGTGGATGTTTTTTTTAAAAAAAAATTATATAAGCAAACAATATAATCTTCTTAGCTCTTCACAGCTAAGAAGATTATTGTTAAAAAATTATTGTTAGAAATTGTATTAGTGTTGGTCGAGTTGTATGCATTCTGTTATAGGCCTGCAATGACATCCTTAATAGCGCCAGTGAGCAACAACGGCGGCGTTATCTTCATCCTCAAACCCCCATAGCTCGAAATCAGAAACTGTCCAAAGCCAATCAAGTTGAGCAAATGGTCTATCAATTTCAGTCGATAAGATGGAGTTCGGCCGAGTGAACTATCTTTATCGAAGCACGATCCTGAGCAAAATCACTGAAACTCTCATGCTATTTGTAACCACGCCAGGTCGTTCCCCTTCTTTCCTTTGAGGGTCGTGGCGGACCTTCTCTTTGTTTAGAGATGGAGCTCGGCTATCTTTGCTAGAGAACAGGAATTTGATCGTCTTATAATGGAGTGCATGGCGCAGCCAATAAACTGCTTTTCATCTAGCCCAAGCTTTCTATTCCTTTCTAATTGACTGCGTAGAATCAATGGAAGCCCATGGCTAAAATGTTGGATCTCCATGGATCCTTTCTTCCCCCGTCTTTGCCAACAAAATAAGCCCGAGAAGTTGCTCCTGTATATGTTTCATATATATTCAGTCCTGTTACGTTTGCAGATTTGACTGTAAGTTGGGCAACCGTTTATTTGCCATGCGTGTTCCTCTGTTTCTTCTAAATTGCTGATCGCTTGATTTCAGCTGGTATTAATATTTCTAGCCCGCAAATTGGCTGATGAGCATCTTTACTGAATGACCTTGTCTCAAATCTGGACAAAAATTGTCGACCATTTTGGAATGTCCTTGTGGATTGTTTTTGGTATATAGTTTTTCATGGAATGAGAACAGCTGAAATTCACATATAAGGAGCATCAGCTCCGTCTGTGTCTGTGCAAGTCACTGATGGGTGATTTCTTGAAAGTCAGATAGGTAATAATAAACCCTAAACCTTAAATCTTAAAGTCAGTTTATACAACCCACGTTTTAATTTTACCTGCAATAGCTCCTCAAAAAAGAGTAATTTACTAGTTGTATCTTATTTTTAGTGGATTTAATTAGAATCTTGGTGTACGAACAAGCTGGTATTTACAAGGAAGCAGAGAGAAAGGAGAGTAAACAAGGGAAGCAGTCGGTGAAAAACAGAACCATAAAAGTAGGGCAAAAAATGACTGCAAACGAGGATTGAAGCCACTAGCATACATAGCCATTTAGAAAAAAAGAATCCTTGGACAGCACTAGTTATAACAACATTTATATGGAGGAGGAGGAGGAGGAGGAGGGAAATGAATGTAACGACTGTGTACATCCATGAACTGCATCGTTATACAAGGACAGACTGAACCACTTCCCACAAAAAGAAGTGCAGAGTAAATTTTCTCGCAACCTGAAATATCAAAATGCAGGATATTTAGAATCATCCAAAGATCTCTCGAACACATCATCAAAATGCAGTCAGAGTAAACAGGTAGGTCCAAGCAAAATGTAAGACCAATTGACACCAAAATTGCAGCTACAGGCTCAATGGACTCTCCTGAACTTTAAAATTGAAAAAAATATATTCATGCAAGAAACTATATATCCCTTAATCATGAGCTTAATTAGCTTATTTCTTAAAGATAAAACCGTTCTATCTTGCTATCTCTAAACAGTATGAATCCAATTACTGAGAATCTTGCCCGTCAACCACAGAATAATTCAAAAGTTACCTCACATTTCTGCCACGTGACACCCTTCTTTGTGTTCCTCTCTGCTTCTTTGATTTTCTAATCATGATTATCATGACCAGAACCCAGCAGAAACTGTTGCTCTGTTTCTTCGATATTTCCACCACTTAATGAGCAGAAGCTGATCCATCAGAATAGCATTTCGCTTGTAGTTTCAAAACAGCATCAAAATTTAGTATTAATTGAGGAGAGACCAGCCCTTGTTCTCCTAGCAACATCAGCAAAATCTTTGATCCTCCTGAATTTTTGGATCGTCGAGCTCAAATATTCAAGCAAAGCCTTCTCCTGATTAGGTATCCAATTACATGGAAATGACACAATCAGTCTGGCAAGAGACATCCTGGTACACTGAAGCCTGTCAATTGACTCGATGAGGACAATTCTTAGCAAATTGCAGTGCTCAGGTGACGTCTCAACTCAACATCAAAGAACTATCCCAAGTAAATGTGGTCCTATCTCCAGGAAATTTCCAAATGCAACACCAGAGCCCCCTGAGATAAGACAGCATCAAAATCAGAATCATATAACTTGCATTTAATGTCAGAATTTAGAATCCTAATTTCATAAAAAATATATATATTTCACAATCCTCCTTGGAGGCATAGAGCTATTGACCATGGTGTTGTTGGATCTTGAACCCAATAAGGGTTTTTATGAAGTCACCAAATTAAATGTGCCTCAATATTTGCAGAGTAAAAATAAGACAATATATGTGTAATGAACAAAAAGAACAACTGAAATAGTAAAACCCAATACATAATCCAAGATGTTAGAAATTATGGACCTAGGGGGTCAAAATTCAACACACCCCATGAAATTGGTCAACCAGTAATAGGACAAAGTACACAAATCTTAGAGGGGGTGAAGGCTTGGAAACAAAAAGGAGAGTGAATAAGGAAGCGAGTAGTGACAAACAAAAGCATAAAAGTAAGGCAAAGAAAGCAGAGTAGGATTTAAATCAATGGCATACCCTCTACTATTTCAAACAGAATCCATGAATGGCACTCATAACAGAAATTGTACTAAAAATTCCAAAAAGAGAAAAAGATGTTGCTAAGTAATTTTCACAACAACTCTGCTGTAAGAAATACAAGATACATAATAAGTTCAAATTTGGATCCTGTGTAGAGTTATTCAAATATCTCACAACCTCATCATAATGATCCACATCAATTCAAACAAATAGACCCAAAGCAAAATGGAAAACCAAAGTCAATGAAATTGCAGCCAGTGGCAATTAAATGGAGTATTTTGCACTTCAAATTGACTAAATATATTTAAATTTATCCAAGAAGTTCATATTCTCTAATCATAAACAATTTAACTTATTGCGGAAGAAACTGTTCCTCTTAATAAGATCAATCCAACAACAGAAATTTTGCCAGTCAAGCACGGAATGATACAACAATTACCTTAGATTTCTGCCACGTCAAACCCATCTTCATGTTCTTCCTCTTCTTTGCTTTTCTGATCATAAGTATCTTTATCAGAGCCCAAAAGCAACTGTTGTTCTTTTTCTGTGTTATTTCCACCACTTTTTATGAGGGAAAGCTGATCCATCGCAATAGCGTTTCGCTTGTAGTTCCAAACAAGCATTGAAATGTAGTCCTGAGATGAAACCAGACCTTGCTTTCTAATGCTACATCGTTGATCCTCGAGAGTTTTTGGATCATCAAGGCTTATATATTCAAGCAATGCCTTCTCATGATCAGGTATCCAATTACTTGGAAATGGGGTGTAATCAGTCTCAGGTACAAGAGACATCCTGGTGTACTGAAGCCCATCAATTGACTCGGCGAGGCCCATTCGTAGCAAATTGTGGTAGTCAGGTGAAGACCCTTTCTTCTCCTTCAAAGGACGACTCAGATTCCGGGAACCAATCTTATACACCTTTGCACGTGAACGCAGCTTGTATTTTGCAGCATATAGCTTTGCAAGTGAACCCCTTATAATGTATGAACAGAAGTTCACAATTTTCTTCCGATTGTCAGCATATCTAAACCACTCAACCATTGTTGACAAAAATTTGTTCATTTGTGCATTTGTATGAGATTGAGTGGCATGGAACATTCTAAAACAAGGCTGTGGGTCTGGATCCCTGTCCCCCTTCAGAAAGTTCAACTTCCTAAATTGCTTAATGCATTGTTTCAAGCTTGCTGTGACTGACAAAAGGGTGCCCACACCTTTTTCACTAATGATCTTCCCACCAGTGGCAGTGTACCGTAGAGTTGGATACACAACTCTTCGGCACAATACATGATCAAGAAACATTATACCTTTAGTTATGTGCTCAATTGGGAGGCTCTCATTGTCAACCTTGAGCATGTATTTCTGATCAACAAACTCAATCAATTGCTTCCTCAATGTGGCTGCATCTGCTCTCGGTCCTCGCACACCAATCAGGATGTGACCCCCGTATCTTACATAATCCATCTTCCTGGTTTTGTCTGGGCCACTTGTCGGCACAAATTCTGGCCAGGATGTATTCCCCTGTTCTGCTTCCCCTTCTGGACTATTCCATATGACATCACTCTTTGAAGGACGATAAAACTCCTTAAGCTTACCCTCCATCCACTGGTCCAATTCATCTAAGCAGATGTTAGCCAAAAGAGGACTGAGTATCCCACAGTGTCCCCATGAAGGAATCTTCTCTGCCTCCTCTGGTGCAAACCCAAAAAAGGTGTCTAGCCAATATGGATCTGGCTTTGGCTCATCCTCTGCCAAAACCCTCTTCTTTTGATACTTCCTCTTCGTCTTCTTCTTTGGCTCTTCCATGCGACTCGTGATCACAGGGGTAGTCAATGCTGCCTTTATCAAATCAATCACTTTCTTATCCCTCACATCCCTCATTAAAGCACTTATCACTAACCCCACCTTCATTCCATCCAATATTGTGCTGAAATCCCCTTTTATATACCACAGATACCCAGCAAAATTCCTCCTAATCACCCTCAACACCGTATGTGCATTTCTACCAGGTCTAAAAGCAAAAGACTTTTGCGAAAACCGTGCTTCATATATCGGCTCCAAAATCATAAATAACACCTCCTGAACTATCTTATCCTGAAATGCTGCCGGTTGTGTGGTTGTCAAAATTGCCTTAATCTTCCTCTTTGACAAAGATTGATAGTCAGTCTTATCCTTCGGAGACTTTATAAGAAAATCCAACCTAGCACCCCACTTAAACCTATTATCAAGAACTGCATTTCTAAGAGCTAACAAGTCCTCCAATGCAGACCTTTGTATCGCACTACGGGGCATATAGGCTCCCATGTCATCAGCACACACTTTCTGATAAGCCAATACCCACAGTTCAAAACGGCGAAGATAAGTGGTCAAATTGCTCACAATTCTATCTGGTTCTCGAAAATTCTCTATCCACATTTGAGAGCAAACTGAGACACCATCTTCCTTCATCAGGTTGGATGGGTCATCAGGGTCCTGCGCACGCCTGTGCCCCGGAGTGAATGATAGTAAGCGAAAGAAAGCAAACCCATTAGTCCTAGGGTTTAAGGGATTGCATTGAGAGTACAAAAGGGTAGTGCTGGTGGCTGTTGTGATTGGAATAGGGTTAGTGTTAACGAGGACTTTGTAGGTGAATATTGCAAGGCGACGATGCATTTGGTGATGGTGAAATCAAGAACAACCCTCTTTTTAGGTCATTTTTGGGTTTATAATGAACATTAATATTACAAAGGTGAGCATCAAATATGAGATAAAACCCAATTCAAAGATAAACAATGAGAAAGTGGGGAAAAAAAGTGAAAAAGTTGCTTCGAGTTTCGAGTTCTTACAGGAAATTGAAGCAACCCCTCGTGCAGTGTAAAGCTTGGACACGCCTTAAAATGAAGTGATGCCACTCGGTTTGGTTTGAGGAACTGGGCGTTCAATGCAGTGAAGAGAGAATTTGAGAGGTAAAAGTAAAACCAAACCCTGGCTAAAACCCTGAAAACTTCCTTTTCCTTGTAGGTTTGGGGATTCCTCGTTAAGAAAATATATAATTTTTTTAATAATTGCAATTGATATTTTAGAATTAATACAATATATGTCCATAAATTATTGGATTTTCCATAGCTTCCATACATTATTAAATATAGATATAAATATTATTTTAAAAGATCAATGATTCGAGAAATATACACGATGAAATACAATAATAAATAATATATGTGAATATATAATCAGGCTCGGATTTTTCATTAAACTGAAGAAAATGTTCTGTGCTCCCATGAGAGAAAAATGTCTCCTATATCAACCTAATGAGCCGGATTCTTATACCCAGCAGTATGAATAATTTCACCATCCCTTGAAACATGTACATGATGAGTTGAAGTTTTATCACCCATTTATATGAAGTGAAGATCTGAATTTCCATTTTGTCGAGCAAGATTCAATTTCCATTAATTCTCTTTATTTCTCTCAACAAATCATGAATTGATTTGTGTTTTTTATTTTATTTTTTCTATACAATTTTGGCAGTGGTTATAATACCTTGAACGAGAATCAAGATAGAACGGCAAAGTTTTCAACTCTGCGGAAAATTCATGCTTTATTTAGTTTTTTAAAGTATTTTTTATTTTAAAATATATTAAAATAATATTTTTTATTTTTAAAAATTTATTTTTAATATTAACACATTAAAATAATTTAAAAATACCAAAACAAAATTAATTTAATGTAAAAACATATATAAAAAAATTATTTTTTTTCAAAAATATTTTTAAAATGTAAAAACAAACAAAATCTTCATCATGTTAATAAGTGTAATTTGATATTACGATACATAATGCTTTTTACAAAATATTTTTTATTTAAAAATATAATAAAATAATTTTTTATAGATATTTTATATTTCATATTAACACGTCAAAATTATCCGAAAATTTAAAAAATTTAATTTAATAATTTTTAAATTCAAACACAATTTTAAAATATACTTAAAAGTAATTCCAAACACAAAAACAAATAATAATTAATATGAAATAAATTTTAATATAGTTGAGCCTATAGTAAATTTACACACTTCATGGAAATTTGTCATTACATGCCAATAAAGGCGCAGAGCCCATAGTAGAGGAGCATAGCAAAGCAAATTTCTTTAGAAAGTTAGAACTGACCGATTATAAAAATTAAAGTAGATTAGATTCTTGAGAAATCATTGGAAACCAAGCCCCTGAAACCCTAAATTTAAACGAACAAATAGAGTTTTTTAGGATTTGAATCTTTGTGAACTGAGATTTCGTATTTGTTTCACAAATAAATATTCTTAAATTGAATTAATATAAAAAAATACACAGCAGTAAATTTTGCTTAAGGAATGAAGGGAAGATGGAGGAAAGAGAGGAAATAAGCATGTTAGTAATAATTTTTTGAAAATATATAATTTTTTGAGAACATAACGATGATTATTTTTTAAAATATATTTTTTTAAAAAAATTATTTTTGATATTAGTATATTAAAATTATCTAAAAACACTAAAAATTTTATTTTGAAATTTTTTTAAAAAAAATTTAACAAAAAAGGTTGATTAAATTTTTTTTTTGTTTAAAATTAATTTTTTTATGTTTTTATATTATTTTGATGTGTTAATATTAAAAATAAATTTTTAAAAATAATAAAATATTATTTTAATATATTTATAAATAAAAAAATATTTTTAAAAATAATCACTACTACAACAAAAAAAAAAACATGTTGATATTATTTTTTTTGTTTAAAGTTAATATTTTAAAAAATATTTTTCAATGTCAAATAAACATAAAAAAGAATTTTAAAATTATATATAACAACGCTTTCTGAAAAAATAGTAATATATTCAAAATAATTTTGTCTAAGAAGTATCTCCGAAGTTAAAAAATCGCAAGAAAAATGATAAATCCCTTCCGGTATAAAATGTTCGTGACTGAGACAGTATTTTGCTCTTCCAGTTTTTTTTTTTTCATTTTGGTAAAGACCCTCGAGGATCCGAACAGCCAAAACTCTAACCCGACTCGACCTGTTAGCAATAAATCAAATACCAAAATCGGGCTTCTCTTCCTAGGTAACTTCTCCCCTGCTCCATCACCAATCACAGACACAAAATATTAAAAAGCACATACCCACTCCTATAGATCTCCTCCTCTCTCCGATTTGGCTGATCAACTATTATACAGATCCCTGAAAATATTAAATAAATAATGGCACCAGTCTCAGCTCTTGCAAAGTACAAACTGGTCTTCTTGGGAGACCAATCAGTCGGTAAAACAAGCATCATCACTCGCTTCATGTATGATAAATTCGATAACACCTACCAGGTAAAACCCATATCATTATTCTGTGCCTCGCACTCAGATTTTTTTTTGTTGGCTGATTTGTACTATTGTTTTGATATACCCATTTTTGTGTATTGAAGTTACTTGTTCTTTGAAAGATCCCACTATCTCATAATTGAACTCGATCTTCTTTTTTTTAGACCTTTCTTCTTTCAACAATCAAGGAATCATATTGTTTTCTGGGTTTTTGTTTTTGGTATAAAATGGGGATACTTAGTCGTTAGAAAATCGTAACTATAAGTTAAGAGCTTTGCCCTTGTTGATGTTCAATCTCTGTTATTCCTGCCTCGGTGTTTTCGTTCTTCATTTTTTTGGGAAGTTGGTCAGATGAAGGGGCCTTTTTTGTAGTCACTATGATTTGCTTATTCGTTATTTCGAAAGTAGTTAGTCTGTGCTGTTGATCTAACTTATATGTATCTTGGAACTGATGAACAGGCTACCATTGGCATTGATTTTCTATCAAAGACCATGTACCTCGAAGACAGAACTATTCGTTTGCAGTTGTGGTTAGATCCATCACCTCACGGAACTGATTTTTTGTTTTTGTGTTAGAAATGCAATATGCATATTGCTTTTGTGCGTGAATCCTGCACTGAACTCTTTTCTTGAAAGGGGCTTTATCTATTCAGTTCTCGGTGGACAGGATTAATATTGAATGGCTTGCGTAACTATATCAGTACCATGATTTATTTAGCAATGTGTTATTGCGTTCAGTTGCAAGGGAATTTCTAGTGCTCATTCATGTCCGCACAGACAACAAAATGCTGTAAAACAGAGAAAATAAATAATGTTGTGGGCTTTAAAGGAGTGCTATTTCTCTTCCAAAAAATATGCACAAATTTTATGATTGCAGAAGCTTTGTATTGAGTCAAAATGAATGGCAATCCATTAAGGAAGATAAATCAAGAGTTGACATAGCACTGCCTTGTGAGGGATAGGCATTCTTAAAGAACTAGGAATGGAGATTTGCACATTAGTAGATGTGAGGGACCATATTACTATCACTATCTTCATAAATCTGATTGCAGTATTTTGTATAGGCCAATGTATATGTGTATGCACAGACCTATCTTTTTGTATATATAGTTACACAAATGCACATGCATGTATTATCGATCCTCATTCTTATCGATTTTTGTGTGGCTTACTATTTCTCATGGAAACTCCTCCTTTGTGGATGATCGACCTTTTGCTTCTGTATGCTTGCAGGGATACAGCTGGACAAGAAAGATTCAGAAGCCTCATTCCAAGTTACATTAGAGATTCCTCAGTTGCTGTCATTGTATTTGACGTTGCAAGTATGAAGTTTTTTAAGTGTCATTTATCCATCTTAAATAAATTGGTGCTTCAAGAGATCAAGTCAAGTCACTTATCTTGTTGCTAATTTCCTGATTGGCATGTTGGTTTCGTGAAGTTATAAACTTGTTTGGTTATGTTCTCTTATTGCAATCAAGACTCATTGGTCTTTTTTTCTTTTATACTCATCAAACAAACTTTCAAACTATTTGTTTGGAAAAAGGTATCCATGTCTTGTGGATGTTTCCTAACTTGATAGTTCATGATTCAGGTCGGCAATCCTTTCTGAATACTTCAAAATGGATTGAAGAGGTTCGCACTGAGAGGGGCAGCGACGTCATCATTGTCCTTGTTGGGAACAAAACTGACCTTGTGGAGAAAAGGTGAATGCTTAATGACAAGCATTACCATGGTTATTGTTCGCTGTTTTTGATGCTCTCTGTGTGCTCTGGATCACAGTCTCACACACTCAAGTAGAAACACTGTTTTCTGAAATTATTTCCTACTGGTCCACTTTTGCTTGATCTTAGCCACTCATTTTGGCTTGTAAATTTTTGGTCCTAACAAATACCGAGGGATGTGAATTGTTTGATGTTTTCCTTTGCTGCAGTCTGATCATTTCAGTCTTTCATTTGCATTGCCTCATGTTAATTAACATTTCATTATATGGATGATTTGACAGGCAAGTTTCTATAGAAGAAGGAGAAGCTAAAGCTCGTGAACTTAACGTCATGTTTATTGAAACTAGTGCAAAAGCTGGTTTTAATATCAAGGTATGCTCTCAAGCACATTGTCCTCCTCTATACGGCCTCCTGACAATGTTGAGTTTTTCATGAGCCTAAAATGAACACAATTCTTTGCCCAATATGTTTTTTGAGTTAATGGCCAATGGTCTTTGAGAAGCGAGAAAGGGGAGAAAACAAAGAAAGTCTGAGCTGGATGAAAAATCAGTTGCAGGTCTATCGTATGTCTTTTTCCATTTTCAATCCATGGAGAGTAGATTAGGGGTATGACATTTTTTGCCATTCTCTGTGTGATCAAGACATTTTTTTCCGGAAATGACATGTTTAATTCCTCACAACTTGTCCAAAGGGTTCCATGTCTCTTCTCCGCCTCCCTTTGCCTTAGCGAACCCATTAGGAAAGTAGGCTTGCATATTAAATCTGTTGTTGGCTAATTAATTATTCTCTTTGGGATAAAAGAACTATGCTCCAAACCTGGCTATGGATTTGCTCAAGTTCTTACAAGATCACACTCCTCCCTTCTAATTGCATATTCTATTAACTTTTTCCCTCAGTTACAAAGTATCAACCAGATATAGTCCAGATGTCTACCTTGTCTAATGGTAGGGATCTTTACATGTCTGGGATATCAAAGAGAAGGAAGGAAATCTGATGGATGGGCTTCCCATCTTTCATTTATCCATCTCTTGAAGGTGTCCGTCGTTGCCCAATAACATGCATTTAATGATTATTTGAGCTACATCTGGACTCAACATATTTTTATCTCTATATGTAGGGGGGTAAATGTTTGGAAGAAAGCTACAGTTAAGCAATTTTGCCTTAGGAGTTGAAAGAGATCAATGCTATTTTTTATCCTGACAACTTTCTTGGAATTTGAATTTGTTATTTTGGATTCAATGCCTTAGTGTCCCTGATGTGACTGCAGTTTTCTTATTCAGCACTTACCTGTTTAAATATTTATTATTGCTGGTATTTTATCTCTTTGTTGATGAAATTTGGTGCAGCCTTTGTTCCGAAAAATTGCTGCAGCGTTGCCAGGAATGGAGGCACTTTCTTCAACAAAGCAAGAGGACATGGTTGATGTGAACCTAAAGTCTACTGGTGGATCTGCCTCCCAGAATCAGGCGCAGTCAGGTGGATGTGCTTGTTGATGCCCTGAAACTTTGCACCGTTGCTATGACACCGTCCCTGCCGGAATTGTCTACAATATTTCACTAATATGTAAATGACTGACTTATTTCTTCATCCTTTTTGTCCCATTCTATTTGGGTAGCGTTTCCATTGTGTTTGAGGAACTCTCTGGTAACACTTGATTAGTTGAAAACTAGGAATAGAAAGACTTGTGATTGGGGTTTTCTTGTGTTTCTTAGGTTGGTTATAGAGTCATGTTGTGGAATACGCAGTGGAATTACAGGCTTCAATAGGCTTTTCTTTCTTTGTTATTTAAAACGATCTGGTAATATTATCCGTACATCACATGCATATTGGAGTTATGATTTCCTCTCTGAGTTCAACAACTTGATGGCCCGATGGGTCTGTGGTGGATAGCAATGCCACCTCACTCTCCCAAAAGGCTAATGGCAGCTTCGTCTTTCTTGTAAACAAGGTGGCGTTTTAGATCATTGAACCATGTTTTGCAGATAGCTCAAATTTGCTTCTTGATCAACTGTGATTCCAGTCCTGTATAACTTCGTCCTGATAAAAATTATGATCGTCGTTGAAGTTGTCGAGAACAAACCTGCACCTTGTACTGTAGGGACCGTTCTAATATTTAATAAGAGGGCACGGACTGCTTACAGTAAGCTTGTGTTCGCTTCTGTATTTTGTTTAATCACGGAGGAAAAAACTGTTTGTTTAGCCTAATAATTTTTGTTTTTTGCATTGACTTTATAAGTAATTGTGTTTTCAATTTTAGTTTTATAAAAGATAAAATAACATGTTTTTTTATTTATACAGATTTTATTTATTTATTTTACATGTCAAAATTTATTTTGAAACAGTTTTAATTAAATATATTTTTAAAATTTATTTTATTAAAATCACAACTAAAAGGTTTTTTTAATAAAAAAAAAAGGTATTTTTAAAAGTTAGAATCGCAAAACCTATTATAATATAACACACTTTTAAAACCTTTGCATAATGCTTCCAAGTAATATTTGTATTATTAGATTTGATTTTACCTGTTAAAGTTAGTTAATATAAATATTATAGATGATGTTAGATTAATTTGAGTGTGGTTGCGGTTATTTTTTAAAATATTTTTTGTATTGAAATGTATTAAATTGATATCTATTTTATTTTTTAAAAATTATTTTTGAAATTAATGCATCAAAATGATTCAAAATATATAAAAAAAATTAATTTTTAATAAAAAAAATTGAATTTTTTTGAATACGCAATAGGTAATAGGTAAGTATAAGAAACCCCTGTATAAATATTATTTTTCCTACTCTCAGCTGCACAACTGCCTCTCTCTCTTTTTTAATTCTCTTCTTCAAACTTCAGATAGTTGTCAATTTTTTTTCTCTCTATCGCCGATGCTCTTTGCTTTCGTGTGCCACACATTTAGCTTTCGATTGGGTCAGTGTGAAGCTTTGGGTTTCTGCCTTAAGTTCGCATGTGACTGTCGTACTCTCTCCCAAGTTAGTTTTCTGGTCCTTCGCCCTTTCTTGCTTTAAACTGACCCCAGCCAGAACATGAATATTCAGAACATTTTTTAAAAGAAAGAAGTTTGGCAAATCAAGCAGTTGAAATTGAAGATTCTTTCTGAATCATCATCTACCAAGGCCAAATCCCAAACTTTGGCAAGCTTACAGAACTTCTTTCTTTTTAACCATGTCTGCAAAAGTTAACTTAACGTCACTTTTTTATGGTAACTAGCAGAAAGACCCATTTTATGGTTTTGACTTTTAAGGAAGAAACACAAGTCAACTAAGTTTTTAGGTACATGCAACATGAGACTTGCACTGGAGAAAGGATTTGCATGGTAATAATAAGGTAATTTATTCTATATATTACTGAATTTCTTTTCTATTTTCTTGTTGCCTGCTATTCGTAAAACTTAGAAGTTAGAATTTCCCATTCTATCTTCTTATCTTCTTTTTCTTTCCTTCTTTATTTATGGGAGAGCATCTAAAGCTCCTGCGAAGATCCAGTATAGTGGATCCTTATAGAATCACTTAAATGACCATGAATAAGAAGAAAGTGCTAGGTCGCTACAAGCTGGCAAATTTGAGAACAATTGCCATCTCCATGGAGCTAACTATAATCAGAGCAAGGACTTATAAGAAGTTTATTTTGATAAACGTTGATGGGTGAGGTATTCGCAGCGCATAAATAGTGCAGCTGAATTATTTACATACAGCTAGACTGAGCATGTGAATGATACACAGTGCTATATCAGATAACTGGAAGAGATTGTAATTCTCTTCTGTCAATGGAGAAACCACTCCTGTCTTATCTGAGAACCCTTCTTCGCAGGTGGTTGATGCTTCCATAACTGCACTCACCTTCACGTTAGCGACACTATAATGTTCTGTCAGAAATGCTGCCACACCATCTACTATTGTCACAAGAGCATCTGCATATAGTTCCAAACAATCCTGTAAGGCAACCAAGGCAAAGCGGTCTAAAGTTCCATAACTCAACAAGTACTTAATGGTTGAAATGGTGTTGGTTGCATTTTCTAGAGCTAGTTCCATGCCAATTATTGCTAGTCCGTGAATATTTGTCACATGGCTGACGGGAATTGCTTGGAGAGAGCTTATACAAAAGTCATAGCTGAAAGTTTTGGAATATTCCTCCGCACATTTTTTGCAGGTTCGGTTTGTTATATCGATGGTCGAAGCATCAAGGGTTGAAATGCTATTGTTAGGAGTAGGAGTTACTAAGAAGAAGAAAAGGAAGCAAAGAGCAATGGAAGAGAAAGAGATGTGCTTCATTTTGATCTCTACTTGACATTTGCCGGTCTATTTTGTTTATATAAGCATATGGTTTTAGACAAGGAGTGGCGTGTGCAAAATGTTTCAGGGGAAGCTTCCGATTCAGTCAGGGTAATCGATTCCTTTCTACTGATGAGAAAACAACATGGCCAATACTTTGAAAACATGAGGAGCTTTTAGCTAAATCTTAAAGGAAAAGATGCCGAATGAGTTCTGAGAATTGTTGGACACAGGATCATGCACAGGTATAAATACGTCTATTATGGGAGGGGAGATCTAATAAAGGAAGCTTCCGAGAAGGTCACTAGTGCGAAAGAGTATACGGAAATAACTTGAACTGCAATCAGAAAAATGTAAAAACAAAGTATAAGAGAACCAAAAAAAATGGGAGGATGGTTTTTTCAAGAGGAATGAAGATGCACTGCTTGAATGCCAACTAGCTACCCTAACAGTAGAATTATTTAGAATTGCCTAGAAATTAAGAGGAGGAAAACATTAATGAAGCATTTGCTTTGTTCTCAGATATCGTAGACTCTAATTTGAAGTAATTTGTACGCAATTATTTATCAAATTTAAAACTGGAAGCTACTGCTATGCAGCTTCTCAGTTAGGAAAAAACTTGGAACGAAGTCATGAAGTTTCTGTAGGCGAAAAGTGCTGGTTTGGAGCTTCACTAACAATCCAGCAGTCTTATCCTTCTGTATAGTTCATTTGAG
>Ga0307509_10004231_pt1 | contig 20944 bp, 14 predicted proteins | sample 10_EM_MG_FD_202245 | JGI IMG/M metagenome (GOLD analysis project Ga0307509, IMG submission 202245) | Populus trichocarpa ectomycorrhiza microbial communities from riparian zone in the Pacific Northwest, United States - 10_EM | ecosystem: Host-associated > Plants > Roots > Unclassified | place... | reverse complement strand
TCTGTCGAAGTCTGATCTCTCTAAGTCCGGAGAGATACAGGTCTTTAAATACACTTGCGATAATCCATCTCGCATCAATCATAACCAAATCCTAAGGCATCAAACGATACCTAACCCATAAACAATCAAACAATCAACAAGGCTTACGAACTTCCGGAGTTGGTATCCTAAAACAATACAAGTATCAAATAACAAGTCTTACGAGTCTCCTGAGCTCGTATCCTAAAACAAAACCTAAAACAAACTAACAAGGCGTACAAGCCTCCTGAACTCGTATCCTGAAACAAATACATAAAACAAATCCATACCTAAACTAGTAACCTGTACCGGTTACAGTGGCTATCTGAATATTAAGTGGGACATCCGGTTGTGTCCTGAGTAAGTCCAGATGCACATCATGCTCGTGCCACATCCAGAGTAGCGGTTGACATTTTGCGCGTCCTGTGCGTCAGATTCATAGTGTAACGGGGGTACCCTGTAGAGAGGTGAACTCTAAGGTTGCCCCCACACCAAACTCTCAAAGTAGAAGCTAAAGATGAGGTAAAATAATTCAGAAGAATCAACGGTAAAACTTAATATAGTTAAGCTCGAAGCTTCACTCAATTTAGTTCTCACGAGGAAAAGTTGGTTGTCGAAGTAGAATGCCAAAGGCTGAAAACTTAAGTAGATATCAGATTTAACCCTTTGACATTCATGACTACTCTGACCTTGTGCGAGTACCCTGTCCTGCTCAGGGCTGTCTGGGGTCTACCCTCTATCAGGAATTATCCTGCCGGAAGAACCGGACCAACTCGAGTATACTTAACTCTGTCAATAGGATATGAGTTTCTGCAATGCATCTCCAATACAACAGCAGGTGGAAAAACACTTCCTATCGAAGTCATACCAGTGGCTAACTGTTATGACAACAACCGGAGTCAATACCTAGGTGGTGGACTCACTGGCCTACTGGTAGTTTCGTCTATACAAGCTATGCAGTCCATCATTTATTCTACTTGATTATCCAATGTGATAAATTGACATGCAAGCTCCCCCGGTGAGATGTAGCCGATGGTTGGCTAAGTGGGCGCTACCCATAGCCAGCCTCTTGGGACATACTCTACCGTGATAAGACTCATACCTCAAGAGTCCAATAACAACCCATAGTAATGCTACAAATCAAAGGCAGAAGGTCCGGGCTGGTTACTGAGGTATTGGTCTCGAAAGCACCCTAGCCTTCTGTGACTACCTCAGTACCACTATGAAGCCTACCCTACTACCCGTGGGTTAGAATAGACTCCTAGGTGACCGAGAGACCATATATGGGCGACCTCCATTTTGCCGGTTCCCCATACTCCCCTTAGATATCCTGCGAACGACATTTAGTTGGACAGACGGCGACGACGTATATGGTGTTACGGCAGCTGCTGCAATGACCTCTTTTTACTAGCAAACGAGCAACTATGCAGCCGTCTGCCTATGCCGCGCCGTCCCAACGCTGGGGCCAGAGGGGGGTGTTAGCAAAACCCGCCCTTGTTCAATAGTATGTTCGGGCCACCTTTACGCAGGCGTTGGGCCTCCCCGCGCAGATGCGTGTGCCTCCAAGAACATCTAACAGCCCAGAGAATGTGAGGCAATCGACCTCTAAGTTCTAGGATGACATTGCCGGTGAAGGTAGGGTAACTGGGACACCTCAGTAGGGTAACTGGGGTCCATGGGCATAATGACACAATTCCCAAGGTAGGGTAACCCTGCCCCCCCATGCCATTAACCACTCCAGAAGTCCTGCAGTCGACCACAAAAGTTGTCTTGGAGGTGCGCGTAACATTCCCATAATTCTCTTGACCTTATGTGAATGTTGTCCCGAAAGGTTACCCTGCCTAATAGAATGCCCAAGGTCACTCTACTGTTCCCTAGGCCTTGCCCTTCGGCCAACCAGCATTCTTGTATACGAAGTATACTAGACCATACCACCTTTGACTACCTCTTGGTATACCATTTGGGCTAAGGTGGTAGTTATTGTAGCTACCTATCATAGGGTCGTTACACACAGGACGCTCAGGACGCAGGTAATAATTTTTGCTGATGTTGCACAACTTCATTGTATTAAAATGAAAAGCTAAGCCACTTCACATCACCTATTCTGCTCTACAATTGAGAGAGAGCTTGCCAATTTTCAGATCCTTGTGGCTGCTAATTAAATAGGAATAACAAACATACCTGTGCTATGAGTAGTTTGCCGTCAACATCATGCAATCCTCAGTTAGGCAAACCGGTAGGCTCAGCCTTCCATTTGTGAATAAAGACCTATAGTTATCCTATCTTAGGATTCTGAGTTCAACAAGGACAAGCAAGCACCCCCCTCCCGCACCAGCATTGGAACGGCACTACGAAGGCGGACACCGCCGTACTTGCGTCCCCTCACCAAAGACATGGTCATTCAAGCCCTCCTCGTAACCATATATACATCGCAGCTCTCCTTCAGAAAGGATCCCATTTGCAGGATATATGGGGGAAGACCTTGGACGAGGTTATGCAAGTGGTTTAAGCCAGATCGGTGCACATCGCATAAAGTCACTAGACACTAAAGCCGGATGAAACCAACGTGGTGACTAATGAACGGGACCTCTTACGGACAATGGTTAAGCAACATCATTCTGTACTCCACGCTCCGGCGACAAAAGTTGCAGAAGTGAATGGTGTTCTTGGATGAAGTAGTTTGACAAATCAAGCATACTCACACTCACATACGTCAAAAGTACACTTCGGATACTGACTGAACCCTACGATAACGATAAGACTATGGAGAGATAATCGCCATTGGCACAATGGTCACGACAAGTCTATCTTATGCCTTCCAGCTGTCTGGTGCAGAATATTTCTGCAATGCTGAGAGGTTCGATAACAACGCTGCCCCCTTTGTTCGTTCGTTCATGGAGACCATTCTGCGTATGCAGGTGGTAAGCTAGACTCCATGTTGACGAAGAAGGATCGTGACGAATGGACTGATGTGTGGGAGCACGGTCAGGAAAACTCAGGATGTTGTGATTCAGAAGTCAAAGTGAGGTAACAGAATTGTCTGGGTCAAATGGTGTTTCCACTTTTGAATAAATAGGAAAATTGGTTAGTAAATACCTATATAGTATGGGAACTAAATATAGCCCGTGACATCCTCCGTCTCCGCTACACATCCTCCGTCTCCGCTACACCTCCGGCGATTGAAATCTCAACACCACGAGAAATCATCGTCACTTCCATGAACCCCCCTCTCCTCGGACATGCCACATTGCCTCTGTCTCGGTGAAGCTATCTCCCCTCCCTCTTCCTTTCCCTTCTGATGGTCAGGCCTGGCAAGCTTGTTCCTAGGGGTTGGTTGAGTTCGCCTTCACCCCCTCTTTTCCGGGCTCGCTTAGGCAGCCCTCCACGGTCGGCAACCCCTCACCCGTCAACGGTCGGTTTGTGGTCTCGGTCGATCGGTAAAGTAGCTGTCCCTGGTGGCACTGCTCTCTGTTATTGCACTATCTCCTTTGTGCTCTGCCGGTACGGTCGGACTTTTCGAAACATTGTGACACCGTTTCCGTCAGCCTTCCTCATACTTCTCGTGTCGGCTAGCCCTCCGCCCACCCCCTCCCCGACGTTTGGATCGGCTGGCACCCTACTGCTCGCGGCTCTACGCCCACCCTCAGACCTCTGCTCCCTTCAGATGTCCTGGGACTAGGGGCGCATGTTTAAACCTTCTTTCCGGGTCCTGTTTCCCGAAATAGCCGACCGGATCTTCCTCCGACTGCCACGAGCCCTCCTTCACTGGGCGGCACTTTTCTCGAACTCGGTTGCTTTCCTGAGCCTCGGCTGGCGGGACTACGTGTCCCCGGGAGTTACCTCCCCTTGTTGTGTCCCCGAGACCCATCATTCAGGAGTCCCTATTCCTTCGGGAGCTCAGCCCGGTGGGGTTTTACTACGGTTTAGCTTATAGGTGGTTTACTTGGGGGACTGGATTTGTTTTCCTTTGTTGGTGGTGTCTACTGTCCGTTGGGGATGTTTTTCTTTTAGGCTAGGCTTTCGCGGGGTTATTGGTTCGTGGCTTTCTGGCCGGTGGTCTCATCTCCTTGTAGTTTCTACCCATAGTACCGGGTGGAGGAGTCTTTCTTTGTCAGGCAGGGTCAGAGGGTTTTAGCTTGGGGATAGCGGGAAGGACTGTAGTTGGAGGTTTTGGTTCACATGGCTTACGTTGCAGCCGAGGACCCTTGTACCTAACACCGTGGGATGAGCACAGTTGTGCATTTTGCCCCGATAGAAACAATATATAAGCGAGATTAAAAAAAGAAAAAAAAAAGAAAAAAAAAGAAAAAAAGATATAGCCCGTGACCACCCAGATGCGGCATATAAATATTGAGGTGCCTCCCGAGCTATTTGAACATTATCAAGCAATAGAGAAGAGATCTTCTCAATATAATAAGTTTACTCTAGAAAATCTTTTATCATTCTACCTACCTCTACTATAGTCATTGAGTCTTCCTAGACACTCTCCATCTACGATAGAGATTATCAGCCTGAGTTATCTCGCAAGCAATTGAGTTAGGCTCCCGCCTAACATCCTCTCCATAACCCACGGTCCTGCCTGACCAAAGCTCCTCTCAATGAAACACACAATTCTATCTCTCACCATTCACAATTGCTCCGTGCCCTCCAAGCTCTAACTCTAGTTTCCCTATACTCCCTTCCTCTGATTGTCTCCAACAATTTCAGTCTAGCGATAACTGTAGGGTTTTGGTGAGGTAGCTTAGTAAGGTGAGATATGTTTCATGAACACTTCTGACTAGGGGCTGTAGGAATGGGTGCTATATCTCGTGGAGGGGTGACCGGATAACCAGGTACTGACAAATGGCGGGGTGAGGGTGGGGTTCGGAGAAGAGAAAAATGGTAATGAGAAATAAAATAAAATGCTGCAAATCACCAATCATCAATTCTGCTATGTTGGATATTATAAGTGTCTAATCTTGTTTATATCTATATCAATGAGACTTCCATCCATCCTTATTAGAACCTAATTTGGGTGCCATCTAAGCGATAGAGTAACTTAATACAAATGAATACGCGGTCAATCGTAAATGGATATTAGGTAACTTCGCAGAAGGCGGGAAGAGAAACAAAAGGGAAAAGAAAAGGGGGGGTTAGAGGGAAAAGCGAGTATATAAAAGAATCATCGAGGCACGGATATACAGAAAATGGGTTAAATAGTTGAGGAATAAGGTAACAAGTAGGGAAGGGTCTAGGGTGGTTTAGGGGAACAAAGATAATCGGAGATTCCAGGCAAATGATGCACTGGTTTGGCGCCTGCAGTAATCTGACAGTCTCCATCAAATGACCAGGGTGTTGTGGGTGCAGGATATCGTTTTGCTGTGCTGTCCCGCAGAGACGTATGTCCCGCGGATAGTTCGGGAATTGTCGGGTTTACGCAAGGATATTAAACGAGATGTGATTTTAGGAGATTCCGATAGCTAGGGGAGCTCGGGGGAGAGCAGCTCGGTTGATTGTAGGCTTGCTGCATATTTGGGAGTCAAACCGGTCAGTTAGGCTTACACACCCCGTCGAGATTGAGCCTATTAGGGATCGGCATTACCCCACGGTCGCCACCAGCGCTGTGTTCGACGCTTCCTATCGGGCGGTTTGTAGGGATTGGTCTCGTTCCGTTCTCTCAGCATCCTTACCACCCCCTCATGCCCGTTATCAGAAGCCTCCGACAGTGGTGTTAGACCGAAAAAATCGCCTTTGTTGGGATCGACGTCGTTCCGTTCTAGCAGTATCCTTACCACCCCCTCATGCCCTTTGTTGGAGGCCAGCGATAGTGGTGTTACACCAAACATATTCACCCTGTTGGGATCGACGTCGTTCCGTTCTAGCAGTATCCTTACCACGCACTCATGCCCATTATAGGAAGCCTGCAATAGTGGTTTTACACCAAACAAATTCCCTTTGTTGGGATTGAGGTCGTTCCGTTCTAGCAGTATCCTTACGACGCCCTCATGCCCGTTATAAGAAGCCTCGGACAGTGGTGTTAGACCGAGAAAATCGCCTTTGTTGGGATCGACGTCGTTTCGTTCTAGCAGTATCCTTACCACCCCCCCATGCCCTTTGTTGGAGGCCAGCGAAAGTGGTGTTACACCAAACAAATTCCTTTTGTTGGGATCGACGTCGTTCCGTTCCAGCAGCATCCTTACCACACCCTCATGCCCCCAGCAAGAGGCATGGGATAGTGCTGTTCGACCCCACCTATCCGGTTTGTCGGGATTGATGTCGCTCCGTTCCAGAAGCATCTTCACGACACCCTCACACTCACACTCAGAAGCCCAAGAGAGTGGCGTTTGATTCCTCTTATCTCCTTTGTCGGGATCGACGTCGGTTCGCTCAAGCAGCATCCTTACCACGCGTTCATGCCCACAGCCGGAAGCCCACGAGAGCGGTGTTCGACCGTCCTTATCCGGTTCGTCGGCATTGACGTCACTCCTCTCCAGCAGTATCCTTACCACCCCCTCATGTCCATACTCAGCAGCCCACAAAAGCGGCGCTGAGCCATATTTGCTGCTGCCTGCGTTGGAATTGACCTCACTCCATTCCAGTAGTGCCCTGACCACCCCTTCATTCCCCCTCTTCGAAGCCCAAGCAATTGCGGGGTTACCATGGAAATCAGTCGCATGCACATCTCCTTTATTCGTTTCCAATACAGCAACAGTTATCTCAAGGCACCCGAAGTATGCGGCACCGTGAAGCCCAGTAAATCCTGTAGGGGTGCCATCTCCACAGAGTGGCTGCTCCTCTGCTCTCACACCATGCAATAAGAGCACCTTCGAAGATATGTGCTTGGCATACCCATCGAGTAGCTTCAATGCAAGTGTTTTCACACTTTCCGTGGTTTCCGATCGAGCATGTGTACCCCAGTAACAAGAGGCATATTCGACAAAAGGGGCCGTTGATGGGACGGAATGAAGGGTAGGCGAAAAGCTTCTTACATGCGGAAAATTGAGGTAGGTTAAACAAACCTCCGCGATTCTGGAGTGGGGGTTAGGGAACAAGTTGGTGTTATTGGAGAGGTACTCTTGCAAAGAGTAATGTACAAGTCGGACGGTAGAGGAGGATTTCTCGATCGTTACAAGCCCCATCGTGCATGCTAGTAGTGTTTCCATCGCAGGAATATTCCGAATATCTAAGTCGACAGACCCTACTGCCCCCAGGGCGTGGCGTAACTCATCGATGTGCAATGCCCGCTCCGCATGCGATGCCCACATTAGAACTTCCATGCCGAGATTTGATCTACTTCCGGGTTGGGCCTGTATCCGTGATAAGGTATCCGTGTAGGCATCTCCCAGACCCTTCCCCTTGGTCATTTCATCAAGCTTCTTTCTTCTCCCAGTGATAGTAATCTCACCCAGGATTGCATCCATATTTAGAGAAATGAGAAGGAAACTATCAAACATATAGTCAGCCAATTACACCCCGGACTTGTCTTGGGAATGTATTCGATATTCTTGCTTACGTTTCCGAGATCTTCTGCGGGATGGTTTTCATAATCTCCGACCGTAATTCCTCGTCCATTGCTTTAGGATCGGTGTCACTGTCGAGCCTCATCTCCAGATAACTCATAATATCGCCATGGGTAGGACTGAGAGGTATCCGGATGGTCTTGCTAAAACATGTCACAATCTCGTCGTCGATATGGGGCCTCCCAGTAAGGAATACTCGCGTACCCGGTGACACGCGAAGAATTTCTCGCAGTGACTGGACGAGATCCCGTCTGTGCTTCGGGGTACATTCGTCTAATGCGTCAATGCATATAAACAGCCGCGACAGTGATTTAACGGTCTTCTTCAGCATATCTACCATGCCCTGAAGTTGGAGACCCCGACCACCTAACTCTTTTTTAGCCTTCTTAAAAGCCTCCCGTGTATGCTCGGGGATCCCCCCCCTGCTGGCAAGTTGTTTGAGCATGACGCCGAACATATTTGTGGTTGACTGTTCCTCTCGGCCATGAAAATCGCAGTATAGTCCAACGACGGCAACCTCTTTCTCCATAAAGTTAGGGCGGTTGAATAGGCTATCAATAACCACGGAACTTTTATTTACCGATCGTCAGCCACATTGGTGCTATCTTGCTCTCGAGCTCCTCATACCTGACATAAGTTTTCCCCACACCTGGATTCCCGTAACAGAATAACACGTGCTCAACGCTGCCATCTTCCGCATCCCTCCATTTCCTAAACTCCTCAGTTTCTAGCACCCAGTTCCCCACGCCATCGAGTCGGTCGGTTCCCACGCTATGGTGCCGTTTCTGTGGTTCGAGTGGGGATAACCATTGTAGAACCTGAAGCCCTTCGTCGTCTGTTTCGGCAGGGAAGTTGAAAATACTGTTGTTGAACGAATTCTCATTGTTCGACCAAGTATTATTATTGCCCGACAAAATATTCTTGTTGTGCGATCCATAAATGTTATTCGAGCCAGTGTTGTTGGAGAAATCATTGCTAGTCGAGCCGAGATTGCCCGTATCCTGCTGGTTCTGGGCCGACATCTGGGGTATAATGGTGATCTGAATTTATTTTCTTCTGAGAGTTAGAGAGGGATCGTGTCCAGCGGGAATATGACTTACTTTTCTCGGAAGCCGAGGGATCTCTGAGAACAGAAGAAAGAGGGCGGTGATCTGAAATAATTTTCTTGTAAGGGTTACGGAGGGATAACTTTAGTGTCTAGCGAGAATATGATTTTCCCCGGGAAGTCGAGAGGATCTTTGAGAACAGAAGAAACGGGGGGTGGCAACTCCTAAGGCTTTGGCGCTGCACAAGTATGCGCTGGTCCAATCCTGTTCGCAGTGCTCCCAAAGTTCGCGGTTGACCAACCCACTTTTCTTCCAGAGCAGCCTTGAATTTCAGCGTGATAACCTGGAAGGAGCATCAAATGTTTGAGTGAAAAATTCATCTACCCGTGCCACGCCCGGCCCTCCTAACTTACAGTTCTATAGGGTGAGGTATATTTTTCCAATCATGTATGGTATCATACTCTACTCGCAATGTCCGAGCGTTTTTAAAAAGAGACCGCTCTGCATGCAGCCCAAATTCAAACAAACGGGTCAGATTTTGGCGGTAAGCAATAGCAGTCATTTTTAAAAACGTTTCGTCATTCCGAGTATGATATCATACATTATCACCTTGATATGCCGGTGCTCCCTTTATTCTTCAAACGCGACGGTCGATGCACATGTATTTTTCTCAAGTTTGGCCCTAACTCCTTATTTTTTTAATGTGCGCTTAGTACAAGTATAATACCATACATTACTACCTGTCTGTATTTGAGTAGCTGAAATCAGTGTTTTCTCTTCCATCCCATGAGACCCAATCAAGCACTTGCTCAACAAAGAATCCAAACCGCACCTGCACATGCATCTTAGTATCGGTACTACCGTATTGTTGAGAGTGGACATAACTGAGGCTCGTCAAATTTGCTCACGTCAAAATGAGGTTGTGTGCCTGACGTTTGTAAAAAGGCCCGCTATTGCAGATGTGCGGAATCTTGAACCTCCTGCCGATTTTTTGCCTGTACGCGGGGGCGGTCGTTTTTACTACCGTCAGGAAATTACGAGTAATCCACGATGCCAGACCAACCCTGTGATTATCGCTAATTCCTACTCGAGTAGAAAGTCATTTACCCGCTTTACCCCGGCTCGCATATAAATTCTTCAACCTCATGATCCTTGGATCCCAGAGCACAGAGGGAAAGGCGAGTCCAATCTTTGATTGAAATGGTTCTCATCTGCACTGCATCTTGTGCTCGTGTTTTACTGTACTCGTAATCTTCGGAAGCTTTTGAACAGGACTACTATTGCATATCACCAATCCCTGAGGCCTTGGACGCCGGTTAGGTATAACTAGTATAAATATATTGAATTTATGAGGCTCTAGCCCATTATTTGCCCATATGCAATAGCGGTTGTGTTCACAAGCGTTAGAAAATTACCAGTACTCTACCGTGCCCAGGAGAGCACCATACCTGCCGCATAAGGCACTTGTCTAGCCGCATTCGCAATGTTCTCGTACCCCGATTGGTATTATATGGTCAGTGGACAAAATTAGCCGAGCACCAACAATCAATGGAGATGCAGCCCTCCTGTCCATCACCGCGCTCTTCCAACACCACCCGAAGAATCTACTATTTATTTACACTTTCAATATGTATTATTTTTTGATTTTCATGATAGTGGGGTTGGTGCGGAGGGGCGTTGCCATGGCCCCAGTTTTCCCCTGTTGCTTGGTGGGCGGTTAATTTTGTTAAGAGATAATACTAATACCTAGTTTGGATAGCAGATGTATAGTGCAAATTGTCTCAAACCGGACCCTTCGAACAGGCCAAACGCCATTCTGAACTAGTCAACCACAACATAGAATTTTTATAAAAAACAAGCACTGAGATGAAGCTATTGGAAAGGAGAAGCGGCTAGTGCTTGTTTTTTTTTGATTAAAGGCTGTAGAAAACTGTAGTTCCAGATCAAAAAGTGAAAATTTTGGTGAGAGTGAAACAAGTGATAGAATCTACCTAGTACCATGCCCAAAAATACTGTGAAGCGTCGATGACTAAGCCATGGTGATAATGGACAAAAACAAAGATATAAGCACCAAACTTTGTTTTTCTTGCAAGACAATCTTAAAATACATAAAGTAGACTGTTTGAACAATTTCTACTTCAACCATTATACTACTTGCTGTCAAGAGGTGTATCATTTGACTTTGCCTGTCGTGTCTTGGCAATTATTTGCCCAATTCCGATCGGTTGCCACGGGATTGCTGTTCCACCGGAGGGTCCACCTTTAGAGGCTTTGCACCGTATGATGCCGGACAATGCCAATCAACACCTTAGCGAACCCAAAGTACAACCAACTTCAAACTCCTCTAAGTCAACAACAACAAATCAAAAGCTGAAAAGCTTCTGTAAAAGGCTTTAATTGATGGTTGTCTAAAGAATTACAGAGGGGTTTAAGGAAATATAAACTTCCTGCTGTGCTAGAGCAATTCAAAGATTTCCATTTTTTGGTTGGAGAGGTAGCAAATTAACACACCCTAAAATTACTGTATCAGGTAATATCTTGGCAACACCACGCCTAATGCTGAAATAAATATAGCCGATCATTTCACTTTGTTTGTCAACCTAACCCAATTAGGAAGATTATTGGCGCTTAGTAAGCGACGGCGAATTAACACAGGTGTCGATTGGCAGTGTCCGGCACTATACCGTATTATTTCGAAAATAATGGACGGGGCGGGCTCGGCGTGCATAAGAACTATGAGACCTGAGTGGTGCTTGGCCCTTCGAGAACCAAATCCATCTGCCCTGGTGTAACCTGGTTGCATCAAGCTGTCCAAATCAACCACTCAAATCCCACAGTTCTCATGCTGGTCCCATTCTTTATTTTCGAAAAAATACGGTATTATAATACTCGAGTACGCAGCGAAAGAAATCGACAAGTACAGTAGCAGAACTTTGCAAATGCAACTGGAGAGAGCAACACACCACCCGCATTCATCAAACATCCCTGTGGCCAGCCATTTTAGGGCCCTTCGAGTTTCCAGGTTAAAGCTTTACTTTGATCTCGGTCATGGAGGTTGGCTGCAAAATGTTATTTGACTCTAGAGTGGCATGTCTAGCATTAAAGCCCACTTCCGGATTGCACGCCATAGCGAGCGGCATAGCGAGCCATCCATTGAAAGACTAGCGTGTATTTAAATCCCGTCTGTTGTTCAGCCAATCAGATTAGCTAAAATTGCAGATAGGTTGCTATGCCGGGGGCTCTCGATGGCGTAGAATTCGTTAATAATAAAAGCAGATTAACGAGGCCTAAACCAAGATTTCCAAAATACTGATCTCAAGAGTATTCCACAACCCTTCACTGTGAAACTGTGCACAGGCTATAATAACCCACCTCAACCAACTCTCTTTGGAATAAAAAAAAAACAATATCAAAAATGTATATTGTAATACGGGTATCAATACATCTCCCTTAACAATTAATCCGGTTTTTCCTGAGCAAACATTTTAAATAAACATTTATTGCGGGCAGCCAGATACACACTTGTTGGCGGTTGAAAAAGTCGAATTAAGTTCTAACAAACTTGCGATAAACCCATTCCATGCCATAGGGAGCCGCCAGGCTATAGCGAACCATCTGCAAGTTTAGGCACTATGGTTGGCTTGATTGGTTGAACTTCTGTTCGGATTTAAATAGTTGCTAAAATTTGCGTGTATTGCATGCGATGCCGGGCTCCACTCCCGCACTGGCGTGGATACAGTAGGGTATTGCGGTTGCTATTGCTACTTGAGCACAACTCTTATTCTTGCATTGTAATTATAATCCCTTAGCATAAACAACCCAACATTTGTCCTCACTACTTCCTGCAGTGCCGCATCGCAACCCCTCCCCCTTAGTTATGAATAAAGATACCAAACCTGCACTCCTTAACCCCGTCCTACCTTTATTAAACCCCAACGGCGGTGATACGATTGCACAAGTGACCAGCAGTGAAACGAAACGAGTGCCAAGCAACTCACAACAAAAACGATCGCACCCTCAAGTGCGGGGGAAATCTATTTACTAATAACCACAGGCTCAACTTCACAACTCCACGGTGCTCTATGCTCTATGCTCTATGCTCTATGCTCTATGCTCTATGCTCTATGCTCTATGCTCTATGCTCTATGCTCTATGCTCTATGCTCCGTGCTCAATAAACTAACTGGCACAGACAGCAGTATATATTAACAAGACCCTATGCTCCGCATGAGCTACGGTGCTGCTCCATGTGAGTTTCCCTTTCCATCATCAGCACCCCAGGGCTAATAAAAGAAACAAACACTCTGTTGCCTCCGGCCTCCATCTTTTTTTGACACCGACCTTACAGTGCTTCCGCTTTTCTCCCGGCCTCCCAGAAAGCTACACGATCCCAAAAACCATAATGCATTCCTGCATTCGCAATGCTTTCCCGAACGTCTAAACAAAACGCTCGAAGCAGAGCAGTCCCCGGAGACAAACCCATGTCCAGATCCTCAGCGCATATCCGATAGCAAACCTATGCCCGAAGCCGGAGCCATATTCCCGGATCCTCAGCGCACTTCCGAAGCCAAACAAACAAGTACGTTCCTGGAAGCTATCTGGGCAGCAAAGGAAGTCTTAGGATAGTATGGAGAGCAGCACCATTTTCAACAACCCTTGCCATCACAAAAGACTATTATTATACAGGTAGATGAATGGTATGACATTGATTAGGATTATGGACTTATTTTATTTTTAAATGTTTTTTTTAGTTGTAGCTTTGGTAGTCATTTGTTGAAAGAAGTCGGGTATTAAGAAGGTGCACGGCCTTGCATAGCTATTTTTCGGTTGTTTATGCCAACATAATATCTATCCACTCGTGTAGGTCTGAAAAAAAAAACCCCGTCCGACAAGATCCGCCCTTGATAAACTCGGCACACTTCAACTATTCTATCCCGCTAAAGTGCGGGCAGCATGCCCTTATCTACTCGACTAGTGTGGCTTGTAGTTGTAGCGTATCACTTAGTGCAGTGTTCCCAAGCGGCCAGTCCGGCTTAAATTATCAACGGCCGCCAAAGTCTGCAGGTGCCCAGGCAACTGCCAGGTCGAGACGATAGGCAACCCAGGCCAAAGCCCGCAGATACCCAGGTAAACCCGCCAGATGCCCAGGCTTTTCACGGCTAATCACTCAGAATATGAGAATAAAGCTAGGAGCTTACAACGTTATTAGTAGATTTCGTTTAAGACGCGTAAATGTCCTTTACTAATCAACAACGATTGTCCTCATATCCACACTACGCGACCATGATCCTTCCGCCCATTACTTAGCACAATTATTTCATTAGCCTGCACGGGTGGCAGTCTTAGCTTTATAGTTCACTCTACTTCTAGTATATTAATCTTAACCGAAATAATTTCTCCATCCTCATCTTCAACAAAATTTTACCTCTCCTCCAACTACGATATTATTGATATTTTGCAGGATTTAGAGAGTAACACGATAGAATTAAGATAAAGATATCCTCCTCCGATATAAGAGCTTCCAGCATGATACGCGTAAAGTCAACATGGACTATGAGGGATAGCGTGTTTCAAGCCTTACCCTAATACCCCGAAAGTTATTTATGGGTATTAAGGTCAGGGCTGAAATACTAAAAGCCTGCAGGTAACCCAGGCCGGGCCTGGCTTTGGTTTTGGAAAGCCGCCTGCCAACAGTCCAGCCCGGCCGTTCCTGAAAAAGCCTGGGTCAGTCCGGCCGTGCCCAAAGCCGGACGGACTGGCAGCTTGGGATCACTGACTTAGTGGATAAATTAAGTCCATCGTTCATCTTCGAGAAGAAGAAAAAGTAAAATAGGGAGGTAATAGAATACATTGCGGTTTGGGGTTTTAATCTAACCTTGATCTATCTGGAACTTCCGGGACCAATAACTGAACGGTCCACTAAAGGGTCAGAGAGGACTACTTGGTGATCTATTGGTATGATGATAGAGTATGATGCACAATACGGTTACGTAATGATAGGATGTAACCCACTGCCAATACTAACAATATAAAACCCTATGAAAGATTTGATTTCTTTTGATTTCTTAAACTTCTTGATATAATCTGCAGCCTAATTTACTTTATCAATAGACTCATGATGCTGAAATAATGATATACCTGTAACCTAAGCTTAAAACAAAATTTCTTGTTTCATTCGGCGCAGCCCTTGCAGACTAACGCCCCATCACAGCCTATCGCTCACCATCACGCGAAAGTGCCAACCTTAAATTTATGATAAGGGGGTGTTCATAGGGAGTGAGGGAGGAATATCTCGCAGAGGGGTGAGCGGATAAGTAGGCACTGGCAAGTAGCTGTGGCGGGGGATGTTGGGGGGGGGGGGGGTGCGGAGAAGGGAAAAATGCTAGAGAAGGGAGAAATATACGAAGAAAATGTTGCAAATCACGAATCATGAACTCTGCTCTGTTGGTTGGATTGTACAAGTGTCTAATCTCATTTATATCTATATCAATGGGGCTTCTATCCATCCTTATTAGAACCTAATCTGGCTGTCATCTAAGGTATAGAGTAATACAAATGAATATGGGGTCAATCATAGATAGATATTAGGTAGCTTGGTGTGATGAGAAAAAAGAAACAAAGGGCGAAAGAAAAGGGCGGATGTAGAGGGAAAAGCGAGTAGAGGAAAAAAATAAGCGAGGCACGGATATAGAGAAAATGGGTCAAATAGCTGATGAATAAGGTGAGAGGTAGGGAAGGGTCTTGGGTGGTTTGGGGGAGGAAAGGAGATAATGAGAGATTCCAGGCAAATAATACAGTGGTTTGGCGCCTGCAGTAATTTGACAGTCTACATGAAATGAACAGGGTGTTGTGGGTGCAGGATGTCGTTTTGCTGTGCTGTCCTGCAGAGAGGTATGTCTCGTGGATGGTTCGGGAATTGCCGGGTTTACGCAAGGATATTAAACGGGATGTAGGCTTACGGCATATCTAGGAGTCAAACACGTCGGTTAGGCTTATCCGCCTCGCCGAGACTGAGCCTGTTAGGTATCGTCATTACCCCATGGTGTCCACCAGCGCAGTGTCCGGCGCTGCCCATCCGGCGGTTTGTAGGGATTGGCCTCGTTCCGTTTTAGCAGCATCCTTACCACCCCCTCATGCCCTTTATTGGAAGCCTCCGATAGTGGTGTTAGACCGGAAAGATCCCCTTTGTTGGGATCCACGTCGTTCCGTTCTAGCAGTATCCTTACGATGCCCTCATGCCCATTATCGGAAGCCGATAAGAGTGGTGTTTCACCGAGGAAATTCCTTTTGTTGGGATCGATGTCGTTCCGTTCTAGCAGTATCCTTACCACGCCCTCACGCCCATTCTCGGAAGCCGATAATAGTGGTGTATCACCGAGAAAATTCCTTTTGTTAGGATCGACGTCGCTCCGATCTAGCAGTATCCTTACGACGCCCTCATGCCCATTATCGGAAGCCGATGCTAGTGGTGTATCACCAAGCAAATCCCTGTTGTTGGGGTCGACCTCGTTCCGTTCTAGCAGCATCCTTACGACGCCCTCATGCCCATTGTGGGAAGCATCCGATAGTGGTGTGCAACCGGTCAAATCCGATTTGTTGGGATTGACGTTGTTCCGTTCCAGCAGCATCCTTACCACACCCTCATGCCCGCCGGAAGAGGCCCAGGATAGTGGTGTTTGACCCCACTTATCCGTTTTGTCGGGATTGACGTCGCTCCGTTCCAGCAGCATCTTTACGACACTCTCATGCCCACTCTCAGAAGCCCACGAGAGTGGCGTCTGATGCCTCCTATCTCCTTTGTCGGGAATGACGTCGGTCCGCTCAAGCAGCATCCTTACCACACCCTCATGTCCAGCGCCGGAAGCCCACGAGAGCGGTGTTCGACGGCCCTTATCCGGTTTGTCGGGATCGATGTCACTCCTCTCCAGCAGTATCCTCACCACCGCCTCATTTCCATTCTCAGCAGCCCACAGGAGCGGCGCTGAGCCATATTCGCTTCGACCTGAGCCGGAATGGGACTGACTCCACTCCAGTAGTGCCCTCACCACCCCTTCATTGCCCCTCTTCGAAGCCCAAGCAATTGCCGTGTTACCATGGAAATCAGTTGCATACACATCTCCTTTATTCATTTCCAATAAAGCAACTGTTAGCTCAAGGCACCCGAAGTATGCCGCACCGTGAAGTCCAGTAAATCCTGTAGGGGTGCCATCTTCACAGAGTGGCTGCTCCTCGACTCTCACACCATGCAATAAGAGTACCTTAGAAGATATGTGCTTGGCATACCCATCGAGTAGCTCCAATGCAAGAGTTTTCACACTTTCCGTGGTTTCCAATCTAGCATGTGTGCCCCAGTAACAAGAAGCATATTCGACAAAAGGGGCCGTTGATGGGACGGAACGAAGGGTAGGCGAAAAGCTTCTTACATGCGGAAAATTGAGGTAGGTTAAACAAACCTCGGCAATTATGGAGTGGGGGTTAGGGAACAAGTTGGTGTTATTGGAGAGGTATTCTTGCAAGGAGTAATGTACAAGTCGGACGGTAGAGGAAGACCTCTCGATCGTGACAAGCCCCATCGTGCATTCTAGTAGCGTTTCGATCGCAGGAATATTACCAATATCTAAGTCGACAGACCCTACTGCCCCCAGGGCGTGGCGTAACTCGTCGACGTGTAATGGACGCTCCGCATGTGATGCCCACATTAGAACTTCCATGCCAAGTTTTGATCTAGTTCCGGGTTGAGCCTGTATCCGTGATAAGGTATCCGTGTAGGCATCTCCTAGACCCTCCCCCTTGGTCATTTCATCAAGCTTCTTTCTTCTCCCAGAGATAGTAATCTCACCCAGGATTGCATCCATATTTAGAGAAACGAGGAGAAAACTAGCGAACATCCAGTCAGCCAATTACACCCCGGACTTGTCTTGAGAATGTATTTGATATTCTTGCTTACGTTTCCGAGATCTTCTGGGGGATGATTTTCATAATGTCCGACAGTAATTCCTGGTCCATTGCTTTAGGATCGGTGTCACTGTCGAGCCTCATCTCCAGATAACTCATAATATCGCCATGGGTAGGACTGAGAGGTATCCGGATGGTCTTGCTAAAACATATCACGATCTCGTCGTCGATATGAGGCCTCCCAGTAAGGAATACTCGCGTACCCGGTGACACGCGAAGAATTTCTCGCAGTGACTGGATGAGCTCCCGTCGGTGCTTCGGGGTACATTCGTCTAATGCGTCAATGCATATAAACAGCCGCGATAGTGGTTTAATGGTCTTCTTTAGCATATCTACCATGCCCTGAAGTTGGAGGCCCCGACCACCCAGCTCTTTTTTAGCCTTCTCAAAGGCCTCCCGTGTATGCTCTGGGATCCCCCCCCTGCTGGCAAGTTGTTTGAGCATGACGCCGAACATATTTGTGGTTGACTGTTCCTCTCGGCCATGGAAATCGCAGTATAGTCCCACGACGGCAACATCTTTCCCCAGAGCCTGGTTGAATAGGCTATCAATAACCACGGAACTTTTATTTACCGATGGTCAGCCACATTCGCGCTACCCCGCCCCCGAGTTCCTCATACCTGACATAAGTTTTCCCCACTCCTGGATTCCCGTAACAGAACAACACTTGCTCAACGCTGCCATCTTTCGCATCCCTCCATTTCCTAAACTCGCTAGTTTCTAGAACCCAGTTCCCCACGCCATCGAGTCGGTCGGTTCCCACGCTATGGTGCCGTTTCTGTGGTTCGAGTGGGGATAACCACCGTAGAATTTGACGCCCTTCGTCGTCTGTTTTGGCAACGAAGTTGAAAATACTGTTGTTGAACGAATTCTCATTGTTCGACCAAGTATTATTATTGCCCGACAAAATATTTTTGTTGTGCGAACCATAAATGTTATTCGAGCCACTGTTCTTGGAGAACGAGCCGTTATTGCGCGTATCCTGCTGGTTCTGGGCCGACATCTGCGGTATAACGGTGATCTGAATATCTTTCCTTTCTAAGAGTTAGAGCCCGATAGTGTTCAGCGGGAATATGACTTTTCTCGGAAGTCGAGAGGATCTCTAAGAACAGAAGAAAGAGGGTTGTGATCTGAATTTTTCTTCTCGTGAGGGTTAGAGAGGGATAACTTTAGTGTTTAGCGAGAATACGATTTTCCCCGAGATGTCGAGAGGATCTCTGAGAACAGAAGAAAGAGGGGTAGCTACTTCTAAGGCTTTAGCGCTGCACAAGTACACTTGTCCAATCATTATTGGTAGTGCTCCCAAAGTTCGCGGCTGACCAACTAACTTTTCCTCCAGAGCAGCCTTGAATCTCAGCGCGAAAACCTAGAAGGAGCATCAAATCTTTGTGTGAAAAATTCATCTACCCGTGCCACGCCTTGCCCTCCTGACTTCCAGTTCCATCAGGTGAGGTATATTTTTCCAATCATGTATGGTTCAGGACTCTTCTCGCAATGTCCGAGCGTTTTGGAAAAAGACCGCTTTGCATACGGCCCAAATTCAAATAAAAGGGCAAAATTTTGGCGATATGCAATAGCAGTCATTTTTTAAAAACTCTCCGTCATTCCGACTATGATATAATATCGTAGATCACCTTGATATGCCGGCATCCGCCGTATTCTTCAAACACGGCGGTGGATACACATGTATTTTCCTCTCAAGTTAGGCCCTAGCTCCTTATTTTGATTATGTGCCCTTAGTATCATACAATATAATACTGCTTGTCTGTACTCGAGTACCGGTATGATAGCTGAAATGAGTGATCTCTCTTCCATCCCATGAGCCCCAATCAAGCACTTGTCCAACAGAGAATCGGGACAACACATGCATCTTAGTATCAGTACTCCCGTCTTGTCGAGAGTGGGCATAACTGAGGCTCATCGTGTTTACTCACGTCAAAATGAGGTGTGTGTGGCCATAGGGAGAGGCAATCTTGACGCTATTTTTCGTGGTAGAATAAAAGTATCGGTAAAGCGAACTCCCACATGATTAGTCCACGATACCCGACCAACCCTGTGATTATCGCTAATTCCTACTAGAGAGTAGAAAGTCATTTACCCGCTTGGCCCCGGTTCACATTCGAATTCCTCCGCCTCATCAGCCTTGGATCCCAGAGCACAGAGGGAAAGGCGAGTCCAATCTTTGATTGAAACGTGTGGTTCTTGTCTGCACTGCATCCTGTGCTCGTATTTTACTGTACCCGTAATCTTCCCAAGTTCTTGAACACGACTACTATTGCATATCACCAATTCCTGAGACTATTGAATTTACGAGGCTCTGGCCCATTATTTGCCCATATGCAAAAGCGGTTGTGTTCACAAGCGTCAGAAAATTACGAGTGCCCTACTGTGCCCAGGGAAGGCAGCACCGTACCTGCTGCATACGGCACTTGTCTAGCCGCATTCGCAATGTTCTCGTACCCCGATTGGTATTATATGGTCAGTGGACAAAATTAGTCGCGCACCAACGATCGATGGAGATGCAGCCTCCTCTCCATCACCGCGCACTTCCAACACCACCCGAAGAAATTTTCCCAGATCAATATCTACTATGTATTCTACTATTTATTTACATTTTTAATATGAAAATTTTTTTTTTTTAGTTTTCATGATAGTGGGGTTGGTGCGGCAGGGGCGTTGCCATGGCCCCAGTTTTTTCCTGTTGCTTAGTGGGTGGCTAATTTTGTCTAGAGATAATACCAGTACCTGGCTTGGATAGCAGATGTATTATTACGCAGCGAAAGAAACCGACAAGTATGATATGAAGAATTAAATTATCCAGTGTTTCTTATGTGAACCATTAGCTGAAGCTACACCTGCGACACGGTTAAGCATAGTATCCGAGTAGAAACTGCCAGTGTCTGCTCTGTGACTGGGAGGGCGGAGAATTAAATGGTGGGAAGTTAGAATAAGAATGATCACCAACTACGAGTATGTTACACTGCAAAATAATGCATCTGTAGCAGAACTTTGCAAATACGACTAGACAGAACACACTACCCGCTTTCATCTGTAACATGTATACATGTTCCGGTAACTGTATACAGGAGCGGAGTGCAGGATTTCCTATGTTTAGTTGATTACTTTGCTTACTTTGATTAGTTTGATTGTTTTATAGCCCCAGAGCTATATTAAGGCCCGGTAGCTTGTGTTAAGTTTCGTTTTGCATGTGGATTGTTTATTTAGGAACACAAGTGAAGGAACGGTAATGTAAGCTGACGATAGCATTGAGGCAGTGTTATGACTCTTAGGTTTCATGTGAGATCACAGGACATGCAGGGCAAGGTGCACTGCCCGGTAATGATCGTGGTTGCAGGATATCTGATTACTATCGCTCTGGGAGAACTCTTGTATTTAAACTCATCTCCTGGCTAGCAGGAGAACGGCA
>Ga0307509_10004230_pt1 | contig 20948 bp, 7 predicted proteins | sample 10_EM_MG_FD_202245 | JGI IMG/M metagenome (GOLD analysis project Ga0307509, IMG submission 202245) | Populus trichocarpa ectomycorrhiza microbial communities from riparian zone in the Pacific Northwest, United States - 10_EM | ecosystem: Host-associated > Plants > Roots > Unclassified | place... | reverse complement strand
TTGTTTTCAGAGGGATATCTCCCAGTTGAGATGTTCTGAGAGAGGAGACGAGCGTTATTTTTCGCTAGCTTGAAGTTAATGTTCACATTTTGGCACTCAGAAAGAAAATAACAAGTTATATTTGTGTATGAGTTGCTGGAACTGAACTTTGTTCAAGCTACACAGAACCCTCTACAAACAACAATATGGATAACGAAGTTTTCTGTGAAGGAACAATGGGAAGTATACAAACTCCCTAGAACTCACAGGGGACTTTATTTTGCTACACACACAGGCTGCATACAAAAACAAACCTGCAGAATCTGTGACGCGGAACAATGGAAATCCAAGAAAACCTTAGAGGTTTTCATTACTTCATCGGATCTTAAAAAATCTTTTACTGACATGTTTTTATAAACTCAAAAACTTCAATAACACACTACAATATTACAATATTTTCTCGTGATTCTTGGAAGTTGAAATGTTAAAATTATGCCGTAGAATATCAAAATTTTTAGAGGAAAGAAGTTCTGAATTTGTATAATTGATATTGTACATAATGCAATGTATTTTTTAAAAATATTTTTTAATTAAAATAATATTTTTATTTTTTGAATTTTTATTTTATTTTTAAGAACAATATACCAAAATTATTGAGAAATTATTTTAAAAAAACAAGTTGAAAATCCGAAGCAAACACGACATTAAATATAAACTCATTAGGCTTAAGCTATACACATGCTTAACAAGCTAAGAATTTTAGTTTTATGTTTATGAAAATCACATCTAGTAAAACTAAACATTAATTTACAGTATGATCTAACAATCTTTAATGGAAATTGGGTTGTAGATGGTTCTGATCCTATTTACCCTTTCTCAAATGATGCCTTTAACTGTTTCATTAACAGAAGGCCTGACTTGGATTATCTTCGATATCAATGGGAACCACATTGATGCCACATTCCATGGTCTAAAGACAAATTCACCCAGTTCCCTTTAATTTTCATATGATCTGGTTTATTATTATTATTATTATTATTATTATATGTGATGATTTTTTTTATTATATGTGATGATTTTTCCATATGATCTGTGATTTTTTTATTCCGTTGTATTGTGTAGGCTTGACGGGAAAAAATGTTGCGATCAAAATCAAACACCAATTATTAAATGGGTGTTTGAGAGTCTGATAATGGTTATGATTTAAAATATTTTTCACTCAAAAATACACTAAAATAATTTTTTTATTTTTTAAAATTTATTTTTGATATTAACACGTTAAAACAATTCGAAAACATAATTTTTTTTAAAAAAATTAAATTTTTAAATAACAAGATTTCAACTGCGTTTCTAAACCTTGTTTTAAAAAAATCCAAATGTTATTTGATGTTGGACCAGGGATTATAATGTTTTGTTTAAGTTGCTTGCTCTTTCGGTAAAAGAATATCAACGTACGACAAGCTTAAACAATAACTTAGCATGCATTTTAAGCATAGAAGTAAGCATTTGTAATTATACTTTAATTATAAATCATCACAGCTTACATATTCACATATAAAGATAATTCTATAATTAATCTAAAATCTATGTGTGTGTGTGTAAGATATTTATTTGCTGTAAACCTTGGAATCAAAATCAGATAGTAATAAGTTATTGTCAATGATCGATTATGTTTTTATAATTATATTGCTTATTTCTTGGTGTAAACATAATAATATCACAAGTCTCATATGATTCAAATTCCTCATATTGTCTAGTTCCACTTCTAAACAATACCAATAAACTCAAAGCAATTTAATTCAAATCACTCTACAAAAAATAAGAATCTAAACTCTAGAATAAATAAAAAATGAGGTACAAGCTAAGAAAAATTGAAGGTAAAAAGAAGTTAAGAAAATAGCTGTGAAGAAGGCAAATGAGCTGTTGTTTAGCACGTAAAAAAATTGCTATTAAATTGTAAAAAATAATTTGTAGTTTATTTTGAGCAATTTATTTTTATATATTATTTTGATCTTTTTAATATAATTACATCCTTAAAAGGTATTTTAAAAAAATATAATATTGACACACACATATAAGAAAATTTATTTGAAAATTAGCAAAATAATTTTTTTTTTTGAAACTATCAATGCGCCAACATAAATATGTGAATTTGTTTTTAACTTGGTTGTGTCTCTGTTTTTTTTTTTTTTTTCTTGTTTATTAAGAGATAATTATAAATTATATAATTTTTTTTCCACAATGAAAAGTTTTATATGGGTTGTAGTAATGAAACCTATATTATAAAGACCATATAAAAAAATTATGATGTCAATACTAATATTTATTCTCAATAGATAAATAGACATAAAAAACTGAGAGAAATAAGGGAGAAAATAAAAAAGATATCCAGAGAGAAATTTCTCATTACTTTGCTTAGATCTTAAATTTATTTTTTTCTTTTATTATCTATCCATTCTTAAAATAAATAAATAATAATAATAATAATAATAATAATTCATATTTATTTATTGGGTACCTTAAAATTTTACACAAGGCAGCACTTAATTTTTCCAATAACGCCGTGCCACGGCAAGGATGGTCATAACCACGACTGTAAGCGAAAAAAAACCATATTAAACTTGCGAGAGCCTAACAGAAAGAGGCAAAGAAGCTCCCTCTTACTACCCGAAACGACAGAGCATTCCGCTTTCCTGTCCTTCTCCTCGCTACGAAGTCTAGAAACTGATCTCTGTAAAACCCGTGTTCTCATCAAGGCACACGTGAAATAATCCCCGGAATAATTGATCGTCAACGCGATGAAGATCAACGTCGATAAAATGACTCGAAAAGTCGAAGTCGATAATCGGATTCCTCTGCGTAATTACTACAGAATCGCTGATAATCTCCTCCGTCAGGTCTCCTAATTGCATTTGAATTCCAATTTAGCTATAATATCTCAACTATGCAACAATTTTTAATTTTTGCCCTAATTACTCTTTTTTTTCGTGTGTGGATTTGATAGGCAAATATACACAGAGAAGAGAAGAATGTAGTAGATTTGTACATAATGCTACTTAGATACTTAAGGTCAATATCGGCAAACTGCACCGTTTTTACCTTAATTTCAATTGTTTTTGGAATTCATTTTTTTTTTGTGTTTTGTTCAGTTTGGTTTCTGAAACTATACCTTATCATCGAGATTACCAAGCTTTGTATCAAAAAGAAAGAGCAAACTACAAGAAAGTAAGTTTAATTTATTTTATATTTGTTCTTGCAGTTAGCTTTATGTTAATTGTGTTAATTATTATCACAATTAAGTTGTGATTATTTTGTTATTTAACAGAGATCATTTGCGGTGTTAAGTGAGCTTGAATCAATTAAGCCTGAATTCCATAGGCGAGTGGATGAGATAGAAAAAGCTTATTCAAGAACACAACAAGTCGAATTTAATGGTTCAGGAACATCTACTTTGGAATGGCCACCTGCTAATAAAAATTCTTACTCGAGCAAGGTAATTATAAAGTAATTCTCTTTTGATCTGTGCATTATGGATAAATGATACGTGGCTTATTTTGTGTTATATTTATGTTTTTCATAAGTTGTTTTTGTTAATTATTAACATTGTTTTTGGTTTTTGGTTTTAGCTTGTTGTTGTCGCGCCACAGTCATCGTGGAAGTATGATAATAATCATACTCAAGGGTTGTATTTAGACATGTCGCGAATTGACAAGCAGTTGCAGAAGTTGTGAGTATAATATTTCAAGAATAGTTTTATTATTTAGAGACACGAGTCCTGTATTTTCTGTAGCTGTATGGTATTCAAATGGCATTGCTTTTCGTTGTGAAAGATATGTCTTTGGTTTAAGAAGGCTGACACTCATTGAATCTCTCATTTTGATGGTTGTATGTCTTTCTATTTCTACTCTTTTTTTTGCCTGCGAACTGTGAATTTAAATGTGATGCGTAAGGGTATTGAGCTCAAATTTTCAGTAAGAACCACTTAATTATTTCTGAAAACCTGCAGGTCTGTTAGTTTACCTTTACCAAAGCAAGAGACTTTATCAAGGCACTCGTTTTTAGGCCCAAATGGTTTCCGGGGCCAATGGTCAGGACCGAGTGCAGAGATAAAGGTAAAATTGTTGGCTGCTTCTTTTGTTTGCTTTTTGCACATGTGTGTGCTTTCAATAAAACATGCAAAATCCATGGACTAATCGGTTTATTTTTATATGCAGGTTCAGTACCCTAGCAATGCTGACTTAACCTCTACTGAAAATTCAAGGTGAGGACTTTACCTAATCTGTTTAAACCTTCAAATATGTTTTTCTTTTCTGAAATTTTGGATTATTTTTGTTATATGTTGTGACGAATTTAAAATATTGAATGTGTTTCATAATACTTAGTAAGGTTTTCCCAAAAAAAATTGGGACTACTTGTAACATTGTGTTTTATTATGGTTATGATAGCCTGAATCAAGCTGGACAATATGATGCTATGGCAGTAAAAGATGCCAATTCTGCGGCTGTTGAATCTACAATGGAATCAGTTCTATCCTTAGATGATGGTAGATGGCCACGTCTGGCTGAGGACACATGCCCAACATTAATTAATGAAGCAAGGGAGGATCCTTTTCAGTTTGTTGGCATCAGGCAACCCTCCCCTCCTCCTGTTCTTGCTAAAGTGCAGCAGGAATCTACCCCGATTCCTTCATCTAAAGTTGCTGATCCAAGACCTGGACCAGCAAAACCTTCTGATGATGGATTGCCAAGCTCTAATTCCTATCAACATTTACATGTTGTAGGTGTCCAAATCTTTTTAATGTTTGAAAATTCATATTTAGGGGAGTTCCACTATCTTCTTTTTTTTAAAAAAAAAAAGTTATCATGGTCCTTTAATCTTTCACTTTAATTCTAGATTCTTGATCATTAGTACTTCTATCTTATTATCACCTTTTGACTGTCACTGCAGCCTGTAAATTTGATGGAAGACTTCTTGAGATTGGCTCGGGCAAATACAGAGAAAAATTTAGAAACATGTGGTGTTCTTGCTGGTTCACTGGTAAGGGGAGCCAAATTTTTGTACAACAAAAAAATGTATTTTTTCTCTCAAAGCCTTTAAAGTTCCTTATCTAATTCACTTCATGTGTTGTAGAAAAACAAGGTTTTTCACATTACTACGCTTATAATCCCAAAGCAAGAGTCAACTTCAGATTCGGTATGAGAACATTTTTTTCTCAACTTAGCCTTTTATTTTATGTACTGTTTTTAACTAATGTTTTTTTCAAAATTATGAAGTTCCTTATCTATATGCTTCCTGCTCTACTACTTTCAACCAGTAAATCATTGAAGGGCAATTGTTGATGATTTCGAGTTATGAAATCTGTTAACTCTAGAGACATCAGGAGATTAGTTGACATTAAGATTATATCCACTAGAGCACATTGTATTCCCTCTTTGAGAGCATCCTCTTTTCCGTGTCTCAATATATTTTGACTTATGCATATAAATACATATGCGCACATGCATGAGTGTTTATCATCCCTCCAAATGGAAAGTGGAACTATTCTTCAGTTTAATTTCCATTAGCATTATAGTCAAATCAAACAAGACTGCAATATACTAAGAACGCAGTCTAAGGTTCTTTGTTTCTTGTTTCTTTGGAAGATCCATGCCCACATTTTTGGACTCTAAATGTACTATATGATGGAATGCAATTCAACATTATCACCTTAATTATGTGCATCTGACTTTGAAATATCATCTATCATAATTTCTTATTTTTAGGCCCCCTTTTTCTTCATGTCCATGCTTTTAGTAACATCACCTGAAACAATTGCTAATGTGCAGTGCCAGACATTAAATGAAGAAGAAATATTTGAAGTTCAAGACAAACTATCACTTTTTCCCCTTGGATGGATTCATGTAAGTATCTCAATAATGGCAAGTTAGTGTCAGATTTTTTTTTTGACTTGGTTGTGTTAGTATTTTTTCATGTTTGTTGTCCTGTTAGAAAGTATTTGGCTAGATGTTAAAGTTCTGTTTCCATCATTCTGGTTAATTTTTTTAGTCTGCATATTGTTGGTCTTGTTTTTGTTGGTATCATCCATAACTGCCTTCACATTTTGAGTAACTTGCTATCAGCCATTGGTATATAAAAGAGTTAAGTATTTCTGTAGTGTTTGATTTTGTGCTTTATGTGTTACCTTATTCGAGTTTCTTGCATGACTTTTCAGACACATCCATCACAGACTTGTTTCATGTCTTCAGTTGATCTGCACACTCACTACTCGTATCAGGTAAGCTATCTTTTTTGCTGCCTTTGGAGTTTGCACTAATACATCCCTGACTCTTCTTTGTGGGATGTCATTATTTCTAGTTCATTGGGTTGTTCTCTTTGAGCTTGCATATATGCAGCTAACTATGTGTGAAGTTTTTGAAAATTTTAAAGCTCTTGTGCGCTGCCTTTTCTTATTATAGATCACTGCTTAATCACATGTAACAATTATCACTTAAGAAGTGGTTTCTACGACACCTTTTATCTCACCAATGCCCTAATTCTCCAATTATTTATGAACATACTAAAAATTGAAAAGAATATCAATATTTTCAGTTTTCGTTATCTTGTTTGATCTATTATCCAGTTGTTTTGAAATATAATGTGTATTGCTGATCGGCCTTTTTGCTTCCTGTTTTTTAGATCATGTTGCCTGAAGCAATTGCAATTGTTATGGCCCCGACAGATGAATCAAGGTGGGCTTATTTCCCCCCCAATTTTTCACTTCACTAAATCTAGTTTATATAAATTGATTAAAAAATGTATGTTTAAAAGCTATAAAGAATAAATGCATTCACTACTTGAACCTTATATTTGTAGATGTATTGTCATGAGGTTGCCTATTATTTGTGAGGTGTCGGTCAAGTTTTGAAATTGTAATCACAGCTTGAACCACATGGGCTGGACCATGGTCCATATCTTATCCTATAGTTCCAACTGCCCAGTCGGTGATGTGAAGATGTCAGAAAATATGATAATGCAGGGTTTTAGTATGAGATTAAAGATGACTTATGAAAGTATGCAGTTCAAATACCTATTAGGATCTACATGGGGCTGATTCAAGTGGTTAAGTTGATGCTGATACTCTTATAAGAGGTGTAGGATACGACACCTACTAGCCACAAAATCCCATCTTGGCCACTTGCTTGAGCCATAAGGGCTGCAACTGTTGGTGTTGTTTCATTTAGGGGAGCTCTAGCCTAATGAATGTCTTGGACAAATGACCCAGATAACCCCTTGCTGAACCCCCCCCCCCCCCTCTCTATTTCAGGCCGCTAACAAATATATTCTGCTAGTGCAGTCCACATGGAATTTTTCATCTATCTGATCCAAGTGGTGTGTCAGTGATTCGTAATTGCCAGCAGAGAGGGTTTCATCCCCATGAGGAGTCTTTGGATGGGAGCCCGATTTATGAGCACTGTTCTCATGTTTACATGAATTCCATTATGAAGTTTGATGTTGTTGATCTTCGGTAAGCTTGCAAATCTCTTGCAGGAAGAGTCTCGATGGAAGTTTTTTCCTTCAGAACAAGTATGTATGTCAACATGTTGTAAATTCAACTGTTTCAATGAATAGATTGTTGTTGAAATAGAGCGTATACATTTGTTTCTTAACCACTGGATAGAGTTTCTGGCCTCCATGTCCAAGATGCACAGATATTACCGCACTGTATAAGATAATTTTTTTTGCAATTGATTGTATTATTGTCAACATGAGGAATCCGGCATTGTGTAAATAATTACAATCGCTAGATGAAAGGTTGTGATCAAATATGTCAGTAATTGGACGAAGCTATTTATTGTTTGGCTTCTGAATGCTAGCTTTTGTGTTGTTGACTTGTATTTGAGTGTGTTCACTTTCCAACAAGCATTCCAGAATGGAAGGCGCTGGTTCAAGGAGCAACGCACTGAACGTTACAAGGGTTCATAACCTTCTCTCTCAATGTATTTGATTAGAAATATGATCGTGCACACTCTATAAACAAACGAGTGTTATTATGCATATCGTTTGGAGAAGGAAGCTGTATCTTTGCTTGTGCTTGATTTGAGGGAGCTTGAGAACACGTAGCCTGTAGGCCAATAATCTATGAGTTTGCATGGTACAAAACGCTGGTTACAGATATCACGGTCATGGCGAGGATCTGGACCGCCTCTGTGTCATGAAGATTTTATATGGGGAATTTTTATGATCTGCCGTGCTGCAAGTTGTCAGGGAAGGGGAGAGATGGCCTGCAAGAGCAGTTATACTGGAAACCTCAATCCTTGGTTTCACGTTTGGCATAATTCCTCGTATTCTTCGTTCTACCGTTGCTATGATGAACATCAATAAGCTGAGACTTTCGAGGATACTATTAAATTATAGGAGAAAACTAGGAAGAAAAACTAGAGACCACCTCTCTGATGAGACTCTGGTTGGAGCAAAGAAAAAGGATTGGTGATCTAACAATCATGATACGAGTGTTCAATTGAACGAGCCTTCTTGCAAGCGTTGGTGGGCACGAATGCTTTGCAGTACAACTGTTACAGTCATCGGTTAAATCTTAAGACAATCTATGGCCTCGCTTCTCCAGCCTTGCATGTGACCTGCATCAATGTTCGCACACAATGATATTGACTTTTAGTTAGATGGTCCCAGTTTCTTCTGTTTGGGAACTTGCAACTTCTGAATACCTTTTCAATGAATTGACGCATTTCTTTTCTCAATACCCGACAAAAAAAGAGCAAGGGCATAGGTTTGTTTTTTTCCTTCCTTTCTTTTCTTCATTATTGTTTGATGGGTGAGTGCGAAAGTGTGGATGTTCATCTACGACAAAATACTTCTTCTTCTCCTTCTTCCTCTTTTTTTTTTTTTTTTTTTAAGAGAGTGTTATAGGCTAGTTTGATAGTTTGCGCTCATCATACTAAATTCTCTATTCTCGAACAAGGCTTTTAATAACAGGGCATGCCCTAAAATGTGTGACTAGGCAAAAAAATTGGAAGCGGAAATCATAGAAGAAGCATATCTCTTGACCCAGCTTTTTACCAACTCATGGTTAACCATGAAAAAATCTTTCTAAAAGGATTAGTGCTAAGGGAAAGTACTAACGAGCAACCATGATCGATGCATCCCGGGAGGTAGAGTACCGCAGCAAATATCAATTGTGACAAGAATGAATGGCAATTGAATACTTTTCTTTTTCTTTTTTTTTTAATTTTTTTAATAGAACAGGAGAACTGGTAGGGCAGCGACGACACCTCTATTAAACCTAGCACAAGCCTTTACTCCGAGGAGAGGCTCAACGGAGCAGATCGCGATGTGGCCAAGATGGGGCAAAAGGAATGTAGGAGAGCATTAACATGGGAGATCCGACTCCTGCTCGTCCGCACCCGTCACAGAGCTTTCCACACCTTTTTGGGCTGCTGAGCCTTGATGAACCTCCACATCCGAACCATCAGATGTAAGAAATCCAGCTGTTTTCAGAATTTTAATTAATTATATATTTAATAAAATTAACTGCCCAACCAAAAGGCTTGAATTAATCGACAAGACATTGGGTTGCTGGTTGACATTCTCAAATTTGTTAAATCCATAGAAGCACGAATTTGTGTGTCGAATTTAAATACTCTTATTAAACTTTAATAATTTCTGATAAATCCATATTTTCAACTATTTCCTTCGAATGAAAGACCTTACCTAAACACAAAGTTAGTAAAAAAAAAACTACAACATAAATATGTATCTGCCAAAATCTCTTTCCTTTTCACCCTCTCCTTCACCTCTCAGCTCAACTGTTTCATATATACACCTCTGTTAGCCCATCACCCACTTTAAAAAAAAAAACATAAATTTTAGAATTTTAACAATTATAGTCAGTCAAAGAAGAGGAAAAAGAGAGAATAAGTGAGTTAGGTATCCTATAAACCCTAGAATTCTAACAATCATAAAAAGTCAGCAGAAAAACAGAGAAAGAAAGGGAAGAGCAGTAAAGGGAAGGCATGAAACAAAGAAAGAAGAGGAGGGATAAAACGTGCTAGGGAAAAGAAGGTACAATTAATGGACTGTGTTAAAAAACCATCCCATAAAAACTAAACCTTCTAGTTAATAGGATATTTAAAAGCACCGTTATTTTTTAAAATATTTTTTTATTTAAAAAGTATTAAAATAATTTTTTTTTTAAATTTATAATAAAAAACATTAAAAAAATTTAATAAAACAAAATATTTTTTAAATTTTAACTAAAAAAAAGGGTTAAAATTCACTCCTAAACAATGTTAAATAAATGGAAAAACCATAAACACAACGATTAAAGTTCACAATGAAACAGTCCACCGTATTTACTTGAAGGCTTTTAGGTATTTTTTGGGTTAATAATGTCTCAGCTCAGCTAACCTCTGGCCATGCTTTTATTGGCTTTAATGGTGAGAATATTTTGAGCCAAATTTAGTGCATCGACATAATTTTTTTTTTCTTCAAATAAATCTTAAATATGTTATCCACACTCCAACTGAATACATGTATTATTCATAAAAATAAAATGGTTCAATAACTATAAACTTTCTGTTTCTCTAGCTCATATATATTATTATATCTGCTAGTTATTAATTCAACTGAATCAGTAGTTCTAATTATATATATTCTTTTGTGTTTTTCAAATGAAAAATTAAAGATTATTTACCATTTTGTATTGATGAACTAGAAAAAAGTCAATGCTTTTAAAGTTTAATATAGATCCGCGTATCTTCTTAAATTGTCTTCGGCATGGTTAAAATACCTAATATTCTTAAATTTGGGTAGTTCAGTTATTTTATAGATCCACCATTAATTTTTCTTACATACAGTTAAAGGAGATATATAAAATGTCTATTTGTCAAGAAAAACTGAATGTTTTCTTGGTAAATGATAAGAAAAAAAAAGAATCTTAAAAGAAAAGAAAAGAAAATTATTTAAGAATTCTTAAAGGAAGAAAATAAAACAAGGAAAATTTGTAATTAAATAAATATTTATTAATTCACTAACTAGCTTTTTTTCATGAAAAAAACTATTTATAATATTAATTCGAATAAATATTTTATATCATTATACTATAAAATAACTAAATTAACATAGCACATGCTAAAATTCTAAAACTTGTAAAATATATCGATTATTAAATTTTTATGTGCTCACTAAACCTATTAAAATCTTTATCCGGTCAACCTATTAAAATTTATATTATTTGCGTTCGGATAGAAATATTTTTTTTTTTAAAATAAAGAAGAGGAGAATAAAAAAGATAGAAGAAAAGTAAATTTGTGTTTAAAATGGAAAAAATGAAGAATTTATTAGCAAAACGAAATCACTATTTCACTTTTAAAAAAAAAAGAAGAAAAGAAACGAAATCACTGTAACAAACTGACAAGGTAAATTGCATAACTTATGAGGGGTAAAACTGGAAATAGAAAGCAAACCTCAGTCTCATAGACTCATGGCACAGTCCTACCAAAACTTGGCACTTCTTGCAACAGACAGCTTCATCTGTTTCCAACAGCCCACCCTTCAGGCTTGAATTCTTCCTTAGATTATAGATATTCCTTCTTTTATTTTATTTTTTTGAGAATACAGACATTCCTTTTGGAGCAGTGGCTTTTTTTTAATATTAAAAAATTATTTCAATTAAAAAATTTAAGTGTGAAATAAAATTTTAAAATAAAATTTATATTATTCTTTAATATACTTTACTTTTTCAAGTGAAAGTTTTTTGCATTTGAAATTTGCACGGATTTATATTGTATTATGCTTAATTTTTATCAAATAAATAAAAATAATAAAATTTAAAATCATGATCGCTTGGTCATCATAACTTTGATACCATGTTAAAAAGTTAATTTAATAAAAAATTTAAATTATTAAATAAAATTTTAAAATATAATTTATATTATTCTAACTTATACCAATAATAATAATAATAATAATAATATAATTCCCATGATAGTACAACGCATGAATTGTATCACGAATTAAGTTAAGAAATTTGCCTTGGTCATTGCTGTTTTTTTCTTTTCCGTTTTGCTCTCTAAATCCTAGTTTGATCCTTAATGCTTAAAAAAAATGTATATCGAGATTTGACTATAAATTAGTCATTGATCGACGCACGTGGCACGTTCTTTCACCGTTCATGTATCTACATCACCATTAATTTCTCCCTCCACCAAACTTGCTTCTATATACAACAAAAGCTTTGGAAAAAAGACGAGCCTATACAAATCAGTTCTCTCCCTTTTCTCGAAAAGAAACGATCGAACAAGTCTCCTTCTCCAACTCTCAACAGGAGGAACTAACGCAGGAAGTGATCAGTAGTTCGTCAGGAAAGCCTGAAGGGTGAGTAGACATGGGAAGAGCACCATGCTGTGAGAAAGTAGGGCTAAAGAAAGGGAGATGGACAGCTGAAGAGGATGAAGTCTTAACCAAATACATTCTAGCCAACGGTGAAGGCTCGTGGAAATCACTACCTAAAAATGCAGGTAAGAAATGATTGTCTTCTACATGAATCACGTACGTATCTCAAATGGCTTTGCCCCCCTTCTTTGTTCCATATTGATGATTGATAGAGTTTGGTTTTTTGAAGGGTTATTAAGGTGCGGTAAGAGCTGTAGACTAAGATGGATTAACTACTTAAGAGCTGACTTGAAGAGAGGGAACATAACCAAAGAAGAGGAAGAGACCATTGTTAAGTTGCATACTGCTTTGGGTAATAGGTAATCTTGCCTCTATATTTGCTTCTGCGCATATCCACATTACCACTAATTTTTATTTTCTCAATTCATCAGCTCAATTCTTGGTTAGGCGAGTTTAAATTTTTTTATCAACCGTTCCACTTCTTTTTCAAAGAAAAGCAATGGCCGATTGCTCGACATCTTTTTTTTTTTTTTTTTAATCAACGTTCACAATTTTATCTTCATTGTTACGATTGTTCTCTCTACGAGAAAAGACTTGGAAAATTCTTATTTTTCCCTCTCTTTTTTTCCACCTTACCACGCACTTGGTTTTGGCTCAAGCGACAAAATGGTCGAGTGAAATATTTAGCATGGTGTTTAACATGATTAGGTTCTTGTTAAAGCAAGCAAATGTTGTCCCTATACAAATCAGAACTGGTCTTGAATGTAAGAAATGTGCAATTCTTGTGCAAGAATTTAAGGGTAAGGCTACGAATAATTAGGGGAAGAACTCCAGGAAGGCTAGGCTCTATCTACTGGTCTCTTTTTTCCATTACTTCTTCCAATTAAGGATGTATTCTGATACATTTCAGAAAAGTCATTCTGTCGTCAATTTGATAGTAGACTAGCACTTTTGATTTTTCTCTTTTCGGAACTCATAACAATCTCTGGAAAATAAAAACATCTTTAGCTTTGTATTTGGCAAAAACAAAATCCAAATAGATATATGATCAAATGCAAAAATTAATGGTTAATTATATCATTTTATATTTATAACTTTTTTCTTTATTTAAAACAATGACAGACAACAGCAATTATATAGAAATTTGAAAAAAGAAATCCTCCAAAACCCTCTTAACATGTAGACTTTTTTTTTCCTTCGATTTCAAGTGGCATGTTTTACTGCCGCTGAGAATGTTTGTAGATTTTTTTTTTTAAAAAAAAAAACATATTAAAATAATATTTTTTTAATTTTAAAAATTTCCTTAATGCCACCACATCAAAACAAACAATTCAAAAATTTAAAATATATATATTAATTTGAAACTAAAACAAAAGAGAGTTGGCTATACCGCATTGTTGTCCAGAAATCCCGTTTCAAAAATTTTGATTAGATGTTGCTATATTTGATAACTAAAGCACCTTGTCTTTTTGGTAACGACACCAAGAGAAAGTAGCTTGATTTCACAGGGAAAATAATTTACTGTCGACCAATCCAGTGCAGCGTATTAATTATACCTGCTGCTTGCTTTATAGCCATCCTGGGGCAATTTTTGCATGGACCATGTTTGGTCCGAGCATCAAATGGACCAATGACCTCAGTTTCGATCACGTTTCGTGGTTTTCTAGCGGGCCGAGAGTATTTGACCCCTAGCTCCCAGATCATTGCGATGATAACAGAGATGGCGACTTAATGAGAGCACCTAATGTTCAAAGTTCAAACGATCCACCGTTCAATTTTTATGAAGAAACAAACAATCTGAAAGTCAAATGTTTAAGAACCAATATTACTGAAGTCAAGACGTTGAGCTTAATTAATAAAAAAATTACTCTAAATATTATTGTACTGAAGAGTTCATCTATTCGTTATATTTTGACTTCAATAGTCGTTTTGCGCATTAATGAGTTAACAGTGGTTGATTTTGATCGTTCCAGATGGTCTTTCATTGCTGCTCAATTACCAGGACGAACAGACAATGAGATAAAGAACTACTGGAATTCTCATTTAAGCAGAAAAATTTACAGCTTCAATCGGTATAAAAATGATGATTCTCTACCAAGCATCATGGATATCACCGATGTAGCAGCTGGGCCATACAAGGGTAGAGGTGGTAGAACAAGCCGGTCATCCATGAAAAAGCACAAGGCCACATTAATGTCATTAGGTAAGCCTAAGAGTCCTAAAGCCATAGCTCATGAGGTAACTGAACCAGCGAGCAAAGAAACAGCAGCGATCTCACCCAAAGGTACAAACAGCTCATTAAAGAGTTCGGCCACTGAAGGTCCACAGAAGGAACCAGAAAATAGAAAGAATCTTGGTGTGCAAGTCCAAGAATCTTGCATAGACATTGCTAAAAGAATTAATGCAGCTGGAATATCTCATTGCCCTATTAATGACGAGAAAGAGACTGAAACTTTAGGACCATATGAATGGCTAGACAGTGAAATAAAGCGCCTTGAATATGCACTGCAACGTCAAGTTGCAGATCCTTTTGGAAATAATACAGTTGTGACATTAGAGACAGACAATGAGGCACCGAGTATGAGCAAGGAGAGCGAAAATTATAATGGGGTAATGGGACCAAAAAGGGTGGCCGTCCATTACCTGAAAAAACAAAACAACAGCAGCAATGGTTGTAGCTCAAATGAAGAGAGTAACGGGGAATGGTACAATAGCTTTTCACCTATGAATCCAAGGTTTGATGAGGAATGGCTTGATTGGGACTGGACAATAGCTGGGGATCTTGGTGGGTGGGGATTGTTATAATATGAAGAGGACAACTTGCTGACTAGCGTTTCTGGTAATGACAATCAAGAAGGAGTAGATTTAAGATCGATTTTATGGCCAGCTAAGAATGTTTTAATGTTTTGTCAAGTTTTCGTGGACGTGAAGGTTCCACCATAATGTTCCTCTATATATATATATATATAATTTTTTTTTTCCTTATTATATCTTAGATAGATTATATATACGTATTTTAGATATATATTATATATATGCTTTTATGTTGACCACAAATTCTGGGCAACGACTCTAACTAATGCCAGTTGCTGGATTTATCATTAAACAAAAAACACTATGATTTTATTGTTTAGTGGTAGCACAAATACACCCTCTTTTTCTTACCCTCTCACTCACGGCAGCACACGCACTTGCACTCGGACACTTCTCTCTTGCACACCCCTCTTTTCTACCCTTATTCTTCTTTTTCTCTCTTGCTGCTAACCCTAACACTAATGCTTCCTTACTAGGGCGGTTGTGCTAGGATTTGTCTTCTTGTATGGCTAGATTTTTTTCTGAAGAAAATCCTATAGCTAGCTAGACGAAAGCCTCCTGGACCTTTTAGAGATAATTTATAGAGAAACCTAGAGATTGCCTACAATACAATATCGAGGTACTGCTATAAAGAAATCTAGATTGATGTTCAACATTTTAAACTCATACATTCATTAAGAAAACAGAACGTAATCTGTCATAATCTTCTATCAAATTCAAACTCGAGACAAGGAAGATAAATCTATTTACCATTCCAACAAGAGTGTTGCTAAATTCACTGTAGAATTTGTTATTCCCACTATTTGATTTTTATAAAACTACCAACACACCCTCTTCGTTAATGTTTATAATGTTACAGCTTAAAATGCTTTTTATCAAATACCAAAAAGCCCATTTACATTAGACACTCATCTCCTAATTCCTCTTCTAATATAGAAACACAAAACAAAAAAAGTTCTGCAGTCGATTTTTGCATCATGTATAAAAGAAAAGGGAATTACGGGCCAACAAGGAGACAAAGAAGAAATAGAAGGGTTGACTCGGTATAAAGATCTCTATTCTAATTTGGAGTCGCCAGAGTTCTACGAATCTGACTGCATACTAATTTGGAGTCGCCAGAGTTCTACGAATCTGACTGTATAGATGGTATGTACCTTTTTTTAATCTTTTATATCTCTCACCATGACTTTTCTTTTAGGCTTTTCCTGTGCTCATCTTTCTTTACTTGACAAATTATATGATTAGACAGTGCTTTTGCAAGATTTATAAAGTGGTGTTGACTATGCTCAGCAAATTCTTGGGTGTTGATAATTATCCATGAGTTATTGTCACTAACAGAGAGCTGACTACTGAATGCAATGAAGTGGTTTTTCCAACAACTGCTAATATTTTATGCATTTGGCATATTGGAAAATATATATTGGCCAACTACAAGTGTCATTTCGAGGGAGCAGATGATTGAGACGCATTTTTATCCACTTCGACTGATTTGATCTCCTGGTGAGTCATATTTGGTGAATCTTGGCATCGTCTTGAAGACCAATTAATATCAGAGATACGCTATTGTGATGAATGACATCAAAAGTACTTGGTTTCCTTCAAAAATTGTTTTTTGTTATTGCATCGATAAAAAATGTGCCCGAACTAAGACTCGAGTGAGTTCAAGAGTCGAAGATATGCGCATGCAATAATCCTAAAGAAATACCTTCGAAGTCGTGCAGTGGACGAACACGTCTTGCTGTTGAAATTCAATTCCAAGAGATTAAGGTAAGACTTTCTTGAAAAATACCGTGCTGAACAGAGCATGAAGAACAAAAGTTCAGATAATTCCAAACAAACAAACAAACAAGAAAGAAAACTCATTGTTAAGAAAATAATTATAAATGTCGCATCAGTAAATAGTTGGCAAATCCTTTTCTGATTTCAATTATATCGAGTCTCTTGTCAAGTACATGTTGTTTGGGTCAGCACGAATTACTGAAATCAAATGTATTGGGTAATTCATTTGGTTAAATCTAAAAAAAAAAAAAAAGATTATTATTATCTTGACCGAGCAAAAAAATAAAGTTACTTTCTTAATCATTTCCAAAAAAGATAGGCATTTTCTTGACCATGCTTAAGATAAATGACATCATTTTCTTAACCATGTCCAATAAAAAAAGGATTATTCTTTTGACTATATGTTTATATTTTAAAAAAATAATATTATTTTTTTAATCGAGCCTAAAAAAAAATAAATTCTTAAAGATTTTTAAACCTTTTAAATTTAAATTTATCTTTTATATATATATATATATATATAATGCGAAAATAGCTGAATAAAACACGAGAATAAAAGATTAAAAACACTAGTTAGTAAAATAAGATGTGAATTTTTTGACAAGCTAAATTAAGTAAAGTTCATTGTGAAATCTTATTAAGTATACGGTTGAATCTCAAAAATGAGAAAAAGTGACACCAAAAGCCTAGATTCTTTTACTACCACACATTTGGCCAAAAACATGAATGCCTGAGACTAAAACGCTGCACCTTGCTCTGCCTTTCTTTTCTTGGATAGCGGACCACTCGATCTAGGATGCAGGAGAGAAAACATCCTAGGCAGGCACAGCATGAAGCCAGGCATCACTTAAAATAACAGACGGAACTAGAATGGTTTCGTGCCTAGCACAAACGGTCGAATCATGAGACAACCAGGCCCAGCTTACCACCTAAGCTATTCGTCTCCTTCAGCAAGCCCACTCAGCCTAACTAAACTCCTTTTTACCATCCGGGTTGTCAAGAAGGAAAAACTCAAGAACCAAACAGATACGAAGAATCATGCTAGCTACTGTATTGAAATGTTCTGAAAAAAGATTGGACACGAACAAAAATAACAGGACATTTATTCCAATTATACTTTGGTGATGCTGCTGCGAAAACGATGCCTGCTATTGTTTTGAAAATCCTTTCAACAGAGCTCCTTTCTCTTAATTTTTGTCTCTGCCCAACTCTTTTTTTTCCTGGTTTCTGCTGCTGTCACAACGGACTCCCTCCTTCTAACGAAAACAGGCTCTGTTTTGCTACATATCGAAGCCCTATTAGCTGGAATGTATTTTACTTAACCTACCCACTTCAATATCTGCGCGAAACAGGCTATTCCTGACAAAAGCACATTATTAACAATTTTTTTGACAGTTTAATAAACTTAAATAACAAATATAAAACTACGTCCATACTTAATTAGGAAAAATTAGAAAGTTCATGCACTTGTTTTATAAAACTACGTACATTCCATTCTCCGAGAAACCTCGTACCCAACATCATATCAAGCAATGAAATACTTGAGACGACTGGAAATAGCTACCAGAAAAACTTCATGGATTGCAGACTGAACAGTTGAATAAGAAAATTGTTAGTGAGCTGAAGAGAGCCGAGCTGTAATCAATTGAACCAGAGTTCGTATGATAGCCTGCGGATGCATAAGCTGGCTTCTCCAACCTCGATTACAGTGATTTTGCTTATGAGTTATGACGACAACTTATGAACACTTTCTAGCCAAATAAATGAAGCGAACAATAAAGAATCTTATAAACACCCCGAGGAAAACATACGTTGGGATTGGCTAACACTAGAGATGGAAAGCTATTATGCTGAGGCATTGGTTAAAACCTATAAGACCTAACAATTCTACACAAAGCACAACCCTTGTTCTCTACAAGCACCATCCACCATACAGTTTTCCCCAATCTCTCGCCACCGTGAATCTCCTTCTTGGGCTATAGGCATCAAAACAGCAAGATATCAGCAACAACCTCATTAACCAATGAATTAAATATCTGGCTTTCGACCTCTACTCCAAATGCAAATGCATCTATTTCAAAGTCCAGCCATCTTCCATACTGACTGCTCATGTCCTTGTCTACAAGCTCATCCACCATGCAATCCCCCATGCTGCTCCATTCCAAGATCTCCTTGCACACGTCTTCCCCTAACCATTCCTTTCTTCTCACCATTGTTGTCCCTTTCACCCACGCCTTGTATCCACCACCAGCATAACGTCTGCATCTCAAGTCCAAGCATTCACTTGCACAATCAAATAATACTTTCCGCTCTAGCCTAGCATCAACACCATCACTTTCAAACATATCTTTTCTCCTTTCCAACTGATGGAAGAGGTGAGGGTTTATGATCTTGGAAGCCCGACCTAATGCGAAGTCCTGAAACATCAATTCAATATTACAGAGAATCTTCTTCACATATTCTATTTCCCACTTGGTTGATCTCGCAAGACCTGTCACTGCTAACATATTTGCATGTTTTCTATCCACAGTTCCTGTTGATGATGAAGAAGCAGAATCTGATAACTCCGTATCAACATCCACAAAATGGAACTTCTTTGAAGAGCTCAAACCATGGACTTCCTGGACTTGAATGGATGAACAATGCCTGCTCCCTGAATTATATTGCAATCATTTTAACTTTCTTGACATCAACTGGTAAAGCGCACTACCCTTACTAAGTTCTGAAAGACTGAAACTAAATAGTACATGAAGTTTAAGAATGAGAAATGCATTGCCCTTACCTTCTGTAATGCAACTATCCGCGCTGTCTAAAGAGATGCTACTTTCAGTTGAAAAAGAATGTTCAAGAACAGAGACTGGACTAGGACGTCTACAATCAAGGAACTTTCTGGAATCATTTGACTTGCTGCTACAGTCCATCTCATCAACTCCCTGATATGTAATAAATGCATCAACTACCCTCATATGAAATGGTGCAGAAGTTTGCAACATTAACCTTTGACACTACGTTAAAGACCCAGATTAATAATGAGAAGTAACCACCTACTATTGTAGTGTGCCTACAACATTAGAAGATCGAGAATAGCATTTTTCCAAGTGACAGAGCTTCACAAAATCTAAAGTGCTGACTTCACAGCATAAGTGGGTCTTTAAAATAACATTTTATAGCAAGGTTACATTGATCACTTAATAATACAGTATGGATAACAGAAATACAGCTTCAGTATTTTATAAGTTAAAAAACATGCGATAAATGCAGATTGATGAAATAGACATGAATTTGGAACTGACTTACACTCCAGACTGAAAATAGAAAGCATAACTGAAGCACCCAGCAAAAGAGAAATACAAAACGTATGAGAAAGAAAAAACAAAAACATGTGTGATTGAAAGCACTTAAGCAGTACTCTGGAATGAAAACCAGGCTGGCCCTAATAAAGATAGCTAGACACCAGACACCTTATCGGGGTCTTACACGTTACATGCCAGACAAGAAGGATTGGGGTAAACCAGTTGGCAGTTGGCACACACTACTACAAGAAAGATTGATCTGAAGGAATTTTCTCATTTTGAGATTCATAGCAATGGCATTTAAAATATGCACCCAAAGGTATTTTGTATCATACACTGCTAACTAAACAGGATTTCTTGTGTCTAGCAAGGTATTCCACACACACACACACACACACACACACATATATATAGAGAATGAGAGAATTAGTAATGTTGGGTTTTCTTTCAGTTGGAAATTCAGAAATATGCACCTGAAGAATGCGTTTCAATCTGAGAGCTGCAGGATCTGTGGAGAGAAAGTGACAATCATAGCAGCTATCCGATCTATCTATGCATGAGACACTTTGATCCTTGTTATCATGTAACCTTGGTGCAGTGCCGCCTGAACTAAACGTGGATAGGGAACTAGAAGACTCGACAGTTTTGGTCAATTCCCTCATTTTTTGTTCCAAAAGAGTACTCAAAGCATCCCCC
>Ga0307509_10004229_pt1 | contig 20949 bp, 18 predicted proteins | sample 10_EM_MG_FD_202245 | JGI IMG/M metagenome (GOLD analysis project Ga0307509, IMG submission 202245) | Populus trichocarpa ectomycorrhiza microbial communities from riparian zone in the Pacific Northwest, United States - 10_EM | ecosystem: Host-associated > Plants > Roots > Unclassified | place... | reverse complement strand
CTCCTCTCCTCCTCTCCTCCTCTCCTCCTCTCCTCCTCCCCTCCTCTCCTCCTCTCCTCTCTCCTACCTCACTTTCTGGTATCGTAGTAAAAGTAACTCTTTCCTTTACTCACCCCCTGTTGGGGTAGTGCCGGAGTTGAGACAAGAGACTACGATCGGCCTGCCGGGATTGAGGTATGGTTCCATGGCTCTAAGATGTAGATTTGAAGCTGAAATCTCTTTGTTACTGGGAGTTACTTGCAGTACTAGTGCTCGCAGCTTTATATAGTGTCTGCAGATTGCGACGGCTCAAATTTAGGGGATATTATATTGCATAACAACCCATCCCTCCATCGTCGAATGAGCAAAGCATACTCACTTTGCAAATATGTCAAAAGGACCCCAAACTGAGACCTATTCTACAAATCTCTTACATGCTGGAAGAGGCAAAGAGTCCAACATAGTGAGAATGTGGGAACTTGAAGAGCCATCCGGAAGAAGGATCTGTGAGTAGCTTGATCGAATATGAGAGAGGGTTGGCTCTTGTTTGCGCAGGAATGGTGCGCCTACTCACTGGTAAATATGTATATAGCCTTTCTTTATTGAGAGCATTGGCTATCAGCTCTGGTTGTCCTGTTTTCACAATGCTTTTCTATTCACTACAGAGGTATAGCGCCTAAGTTTTGTATGTTCCACAAACTAGAATTACTTCCTGTGGAACATACAAAATTTAGGAGCTGTACTTGCACACGTACCTCCGTACAGAGGGTTGTCGGTAAGTGAGGCGAATATGGGTTTTTTGGCGGATGTGTTTGGTGAGATGGGAATGCGGCATGGAAAGTTGTCCTTTATAGCAGATGTACGAGTAGTGCCCATGACTGTCGAATGGTTAGTGGCAACGCGTTATAGTCGCATATAGGCCGCAAAATAGAAAAAGTGTTTATAAAAAAATAAAAAATAAAAAAGTGAGGCGAATTCGAGTTTTACTGGCCGAAATTACGTGTGTGTAACCAAGGGAACAGCCAATCTTGGCTAGAAAATTCGTGGAAAAAAGTCAGGTGAACTCTTGGCACAATGGGTATTTGATATTCGACTCTTTGGCTGGCCGATTGGTCTGTGAGCCAACCAGAGCAGGCTCGCCTCACTTACCCTCAACCCCCTGTACAGTACTAGCGGTTTTTTTTTAAGTATCCGGACACCTTGGCGCCAAGACACATACAAATCCGCGCCAAGGTGTCCGGATATTAAAAAAAACCGCTAGTACTCGAGTACATTCTGGTAGCAGGGTTAGGGTTTGTCGGATCAGTTTTGTTCCTGTTGTGGTCACTGATTTTTCAGGCCAACCATCCAACCCTTATTAACATAAGGTGGAAACAAGGCGTAGTCTACCCCACCTTTACTGTATCATACTAGAAACCACTCCTCTCTAGGAACCGATAAGCAAACCAACACCCCTTGCATTTTTTTTATTTTATACCCTCTCTCTGTGTTCCGGAAGGCAATATTAATTCACCGCTATGGGGAAGGACTCGATCCAACGGGGGGCATACCTCCTACGGCTCTGGGATACCGAATGGGTCGCTACAAGCTCTCCCGCATATCCATCTGACACAGGGTATATACTTGTGAAAACGGAGACGAAGGATGAAGCTACAACTCGCGAGCGCCAGATCTGGTGGATTGAGAGAGTGATGGGAGATGAAGAGAATGACGAGTATCCCATTCGCCAGAAATACACCATAACTCACTGTGGGAGTGGGCGAGGCTTAGTGAGAAACGGGCTGAAGGTTTATATATCGTATATGCACGGGAAGCCTGAGGAACACTGGAACTTTGTGCCCGAGCTTCCTCAATTTCCGCAATTCCGGTAGTGCTGTTTGTCACATTGCAGAAGGATCCAACGCTCACGTTAATACTAGTACCTACACTATCAAGGAAACCTCTGAGCCACCCTGTATAGCGGCGCCTTTAACTACGGGCGTGCTAGAGCTGACCTTTCAGAATGGAGGATCCCCCATTGGAGTCCAGATATGGGAATTGATATTCCCAACACCCTCAATTCCCACTGGATGGTTCCGTATACGAAATACTGCCACCAACGCAACGCTTGCCCACCAATTCACTCACATACCCCCCTTCCTAATCCCCGATAACAATAATGCACACCAAACGATAGCACCATGCAATATGAATTGCTGTAACGACAGTTGCGATAAAGCCACCCAATGGGCACTGTCCCATGCCCAGCTACATGCTGAAAATTATTCAGAAGAAAGTTCGACGAGTAATTACTACGTCTTGACGAATAGACTCACGGGGGGGTTCCTTGTGGACCATGGCGGGTCGGGAGGCCTCACCCAGGTTTGCTGCTGGAGCAAAACTCCAACCGAATGGATAGAACATAGCCGTGAAAGAAGCTCTCTCTGGGAGGTGCAAGTCGTGGCCCCGCCACACATTTGGGAATTTCGGAATAGGGAGACCCGCGCTGTGCTTGCCGAAGTTGTCAATAATCAACATGTTGGCTGTGTAACTAGGTCAGAGAGGGACCCGCGGGCCTATTCACAATGGAGCGTTGAGTCGGTTGGCCCAATCTCCAAAGCCTATTTGGAATATTTGTCCATAGCTTACTGACAACAATGTTATGGAAGCAGCCCACTTGATGGCCATCCCCGTGCCGATACAGTAAGCCTTTGAGACTCCGCTCATTCTTGATAGTAGAGGAAGTCGGACTGATATATCAAAGTTAGGCCGCGAGCGACCAGTCTACTCCTAAGAGCGAGATCAGGGGGGCCGATATACCCTGCCCAGACCGGGTTGGAGGTGAAGGTTTGTTCCAATCTGATACGTACGGCGGTAGCCCATTTCTAACAATTTGTTAGTCGACTAGTTTTTGTATTTGGTTTTCCGGTTATCTACGCCTCTGTGATTTATAGCTTGTTTTTACTTTCCCAAAGTTTTCCACCCGTCTTATGCAATTCATTCATTGGTCTATCGCAAGACAACCTATGGCATCGCCCACCGAGTCTCATTTATCCGGCTTGTTCTGAAAGTTGGGTGGCGCTAAACTGAAAGAGTTTGCAAGCTCTTCACAGCGGAGCACTCGATTGACGGGCCTGCAAAACCTATTGCCAGGAGGGCCCCATCACCCTTTGCTCTCTTTAGACCTGATAGTATTAACTGCTGCCCCCCGCCTGATCAAGGCCCCATGATAATTTTCCAAAAAAAGAAAAAGGGAAGAAAATACCTAATCTAATATTGTGAAGGAATATATGCTTAGGATGAGTTATATTCGCTGAGCACCAAGACAAGTTTATAGAGTATGATACTAAGGCGATATCATAGTTTATTCCAAGGACATGATGTTCTAGAATCCTCATTTCATCTTTGCCTAGAATAACGCCTCTTGCCAGAGACCTAAGGTACCCTACGCTTGTAACCTAAGTTCGACTGATCGGGATAGGGAAATCGCTACTGTCGTGTAAGATGGTGCACTGCTAGCAATCTTCGGCCTTTCCCGGGATTGCTTGTGGTATGCCTGGTGGGTATGTTTATTTCCCTTGATGTGGGTTTTTCTCTCGTGAATTATCTTCGGCAGGCTGCCAAGTTATTGCTACTGCTACTACTTCCGCAACTATAGCAATTATTGGCTGTGTCGGCGCAGTGCCATGCCCCTCTCACGAACGTATGGTTGCCTCTAATGCCCAATTACCATAAATGTGAAAGTTCAGTGGGGGTGGGAGTAGTGGTTAGGAAGTCTTAGGTTTTGTGACTGATATACTTTTGACACCTTATCCATTTCGGTGTAGATTAGTAGCGCCTCCTCTGGAAATTATAGTCTGGTTAAGTGGTGACCTCGTTTATTTCTATTGGCACTATGATTAGAAGGAATATGCTCCGCTAATATTAACCTAAGGGTATCTAGATAACCCATGAAATGTCGGTATATACAGTACATGTCGTTGATTAAAATAAGATTCAAAAAGAGGTAGTAATAAAAAAAAACTCCCATGACACCATCAATGATCAAAGACTACTATAAACAGAGATTCACCGGGCAGTCTTGACCTCTTTCGTCCCTCGGAGAGTCCCTAAATTCAACCGTTCCCTGACAAATCGGATCACAAGTCTTAATGCATCCTGCGCAACTCTGTCACCCTTCCTTCTCATCCATAAAAAGACCAATCCCCAAAACGCCGCCTCAATAACCAAGTGCCGCCCAACGACATAGATAGCCCACAGAACCCAATTCCGTAACCTTCCGCGTCTCTTCTGTGCACGCGCAGTCTCCAGCTGCTCTCTGAGCGCTGCCACCTCAGTTGCCATTTTGGCCAATGCCTGTTCCACACGCCGCCGCCATTTGCGATTGCTTCGGCGGTCGGTGTCCATGCCGGTGTCCTCGTCGTCAAACTCTTCCTCGCCAAAGGGGTTGGGGGAGACAACGCCTAGGTGGTGCTGAGAATCCCCGCCGAAATCGGGATATGAGCCAGAAGGCATCGGGATAAGCGCTGACGAGTGCTGAGCAAATGGGGATGCAGATGAGGAAGGTGTTGAGAGGGAGGAAACGTTAGACTTTATTTGTTCCCAAACAAATTCCAGTTCTGATACGAGCTCTCTTGCCTCCCTAGAATAAGTTCAAATTAGTATGAAGGGAGAAGTTGAGGATGATTTGGGGCTTACGGAGTATTCGAGGCATATTTATGCATTGTCTGGCGCTTCTATTAGCACTTGCCCTCAATTTCTACAACCTGGCCAACCCACTACGCCCTAGGCCAAAAAAACGAGCAACGGACCGCAAACCTCTATCAGTGTCGTGATGTACTGCCTCTTGGCTTCGGTTTTGGAAAGTCCGGCCTGGTTGTTCCATGCGTCCCTAGGGTCTTCATTAGCATAAATAGCTTCTCCCTCATTTCCACAAAAAGGGAAGCTAAGCCAAACCATTTATCCCTCTCGGCCTTCAATTCATTTCCGTATCCCGACGGCCGTTCCATAACCCCGTTAACATTCCCCTCTGCTAGAAATCAGCGCCTAAGCTTAGGGCCCGAGTTACGAAACAACTCACCCATACTCTGTTTGTAGAGTCCATATAGCTTCAACCGATCCTCAGGTGGCGGGCGCGCAGATCCGGTCTTGGGTATCTTCCGAACAGTTTGTAATGCGTGGGCGAATACCCTGTCTGCTTTCCGCGGTTCAACGTCAACGAACTGGTGCGCGCGCACACAGGGGAGAGCCGAGGGGACCTACCGACGGAGTCTGACATGATCTGGGGAGGGCACAAGGGGATAATATACTCCGAGCTGTGGTTACGGGGTGTGATTCGACCAGCGGAATATTGAGGGTATGGGGACGGGAAGGATAAAGTTTGGTATCGATCGCTCCCCCGAGATGCATGGGGGAAGTGCCTGGTGGGTTCGTACTGTACCTCGGTTCGGGCTGTGTCTAAGGGGACGCAGCTTACTAAGCAACCATCACACGAGATTCATCACGAGAACTCACTCGAAAGACGCTTGCGTGTGGAAGATTAGAATCTAAGTTTGGGACATCGAAACGTAGCTTATGGGAATTCGGATCTTTTGGTTTACATGACTATCATTTGTCACCATTCGGTGTAGCGCTAAAACCCAACCACAAGGCAGCATGTCCGGCCCCTCCCTTCATGTTTCACCGGTAGCTCAAGCTTAGGAATTCATTGACATTTACATTCCGATTCAAGTCCCTAGCGTGATACATGACAATAAATAACTCCACCCCTACATGAAAACAATCCCAATCCAAGTTAAAGACCCTACCGGGGGTCTTATTGCTGCCTAATCCCTCGAGTCACCAGCTGAGGGCTTCCTGTACCGCCACTCACTCTCGTTCTCGGCCCCCAGGTTGGCGCTGGTAGCTCTCGAATCTCTCAGTCCACTTGACCTCTTTGGCGAGTTGGCCTGCAACGGCGCGTACGTCTTCTTCTTGATACCTCGAGGGCTGCTCTGGGGGCTCTCGGCCTGGGAGTGGCGGGACATATCATGCGAATTTCTTGGGGAGTCGTTGAGCGAGATGGCAGAATACCTGGGGGCTTCCGACATTATCGAGGCGCGCGGAGAAGCAGTAGATGCAGCTTGGGGGAATGAGAATCTCGCCGACTCTTTTGGAGAGGGAATATCTATCGGCCTAGGGTGGCGGGTTGATGCGAAAGGAATTGATTTTTGAGATGCAATAGTTGAAGCTGAGATTCTCTTTGCGGGTTTGCGCGTAAGGCTTCCCTTGGTCTCTAGGAAAGGGTTCATATCTGGGGGTAGATTTGCAAGACGTCGGAAGGTAAGGGTGAGGTAGACTGAAAACATCACGGAAACGATGGTTAGTCCACCACTAACACAGGCATCGAGGAAGACCGCCAAGAGTATCTTCTCATCACTACCACCCTTGGTGAAGATTGTGGCCCAGTCCATTTCGTTGCCCAGACTATGCTGCCTCCAGCTCAGCACTGCGATGAACGAATAAAACGATATTATTGCGAGATCGACTGTGGAAGCGAATAAGAGGTATCCTATGGTCGAAGAGGGAGTGCGCACACGGTATGATCCTGAAAGGTGATATATTGAGTAGACAGTGTGAAATATTGCTACTGCTGGCTGTAATGGGTTAATTCAACTTTCCTCCAGGTCGACGGAGTTCAAAACCTACTGGCACACGGCATATCCATCCGGTCATCTCGTCGATCTTCCTCACAAATAACATGCAAACCAACAATCCCATAGCTCCAGCCAGTTGAAATACCCTCAAAACAATTGACGAGGTCCTCACTGCCTTTATCGCTTTCTTGGGGACTTTCGCGTAACTCCTCTGCTGTACCCTATCCGTCGGCTGGCGTTGGAAATCGAGCTGGATATATGGCGCCGTCATTTTCGGTCGCGGAGGCAAGGGCCGCGCAGCAGCTTCGGATATCCGCTTCGGATTGAAAGAGCGTAAACTCTCAGTCTCCGGGTCGCTCGTGGCAAAGGGTAAGTACGGGCGCTGAAGCTGTGAGGAGTGCATGGTATAGGGTACCGTATTTCTCTGGAGAAAGGATGGGAGAAATATGGTTGGCAGGATTGTATGCAGGGTTACTTTATTTAACGAGAGCAGTCGAATGATGGTGTTGGGCTGTTTGTTATGGTGACAGGGGCACCGGTTGCTACGACGACGGCGGCAGATAAATTATTCTAAGAACTGCGCTGAAAGTGCAGTACGGTAGCGAACCTATGCGGCGCAGTTAATCGGAAGAGCAGAGTCGCATTGGAGGGTTCCTGTTGTGCGGGTGGAACCATCCGGGGCTTTCTAGATGTGGACACAGAAATATGCCGTGGTTCCACCGAGGAGCAAGCTGGGAGTATGCTCCAAAAATGGAGTTTGCTGATGCTTGCATCTGACCTCAAACAACAATCCGCAGCACTCGCGATCGGCTATAGTGCAACTGGTAACTATGGGTTTGCAACCCTCGAAATAATATTATACATAAAAGCGGAGACAACTATGATAGTATCTGGCAAAGAAAATATGCGTAAAAACTCTCGTAGCATGACAAAGGCCCCATAGCACAATTACCACGAGTGATGAAGCATGATGATGTTACGAATGAGCTACTGGTATGATATTATACTTGCCTGTCCAGAGATATCCTTCTTAGGCCTCTGGGTCAAATGATCCTGGTTCTCATCCCGCGAGATATCCGATGCGGATCGCGGGTCAGGGGGGCGATATTGGCAGCTTATGCAGTATTAACTCTGGAGCATGCAGAGCTCTAGTTCTGGTTCTACGCGGGAGTTATGAGGACTACCGGTATTTCTGTGGGGGGGGGGAGTGAATCTGAGAGAAAGTGTTATCACCACGGCACACCACGTGGTGGGAATCACCAATAAACCAAAGTTGCAGTTGTTTCAAATAGCATCGGCTAGGTGGTCGGTCAGTTGCGTAGGTCGATCTAATGGCTCGGGTCAGCTAACAGACAGATAACCCCGGCCAAAGGTGTTGGGGTGTTGAAGGGTTAACCTAACCTTTCATTTCTGCTCTTACCTGTTACCAGGGATGACGGGACTGGCGAGAATTGGCTGGTGGCGTGGTATTCTTCTCAGCAAGGGCATAATCCGAGCTTGCGAGTATATCCTCTTTTTCCAATACCTTTAAGCTTAAAGTATTTTGAGGTTCAAATATCGAACGAGAAGCCAGATGCAGCAACCGAGGGAGCAGTTCGCAGCAATTTGATATGCTGAGCTGGGAGATGTACTAATAGGAGGTAGGGGCCTTGGGCAGTGAGCACTAGGTGTTCAAACTGGCCCAGTGACCACGGGGGGAGATAAGTAATTAGAGATTCGAATGAGCTTATTTTTTGTCTGGGTACCGACTTGCGAGTGCCTGTGGAATCTGGGCACATGATCGGACGTGGTGCATGAGTGCTTTTGGTTCGGTGGTTTATTGGGGCTTTTGGATACTGGGAGCCGACATGGACTCGTGGTGGGGAAGAGTGGGGCTTGGAAATATGAGGCTGCGGGGGGGGGGGTGGATAAGGTTAAGTCCTTGCAGGAAGTCCGTACCATCGATTCGCATCAATCATGACCCGTGATCTAATATCGAAGGGCTCTTGGCCAAGCTTTCGCCTGAGGTTTCTGGCACCTAATAGGGTTGTTGGGTGTGGGATAGAGCGAAGAGACTGATAATAGGAGTAAGCTGGGTGAGGCATGCTAGCCTTCTATTTAGAGGCCATGCTTCTGCCGTTTATGTATTAAAAGCTACCAAGCTTCTATTATAACACCAAAGTTTTTACATTCGCAATCCACAAGACTAGATGCTGTATTAGGGAACAATAAATGGTGAGGAACTGAAGGGTGAGGGGAAATAAGAAAAGTAGAAACACCAGGAACGAGCGTGTCTGAAACGTGAAATCGAAAGTCATGCTAGTGTATATGTACTTGAGAGGGGGTCGGGAGGGGGCGTCTAGCCGGTCAGCCTATTCACCACAACGACATTTCTCTCTTCTCTTGCCCAGAACTTCCGACCCTTATCTTTGACCTTCTCTTTTTTGCCACCCTCAATTTCCACTTTTTCTACAATCCTCGCGCCCTCAATCTTTTTCACCTGCTTTGTCTCCCACCAGACCTGACCCCCAGCCATCCCGGCAACAATAAATGCCAATGCGACAAATAGGCCAGTGCTCCAACTCGGTCGATTGTATCTATTCATTCCCCACATGAAGCCGCTCAGCGCACACTGGAAGAATGTGTTCCATACATAAAGCCAAACGACGTAATCCATCTTCCAGCTCTTGGTCATGGGAGCGACTTGACCGGTGGTGGTATGAGCAACACTCACACCACTAGGACCCCGAAACCAGCCGCCGTGGATGACCTCCAATTTGTGTAGGGCCTTCTTGTCGGAAAAGAGGCGCCACCGGAGAAGGAAATACAGATCTCTGAACCTCCAGGGGACGAGGCCGAAACCCGTTACGCAGAAGAGGGCGTTGAGGATTTGTGAATCGATTTCGATCCATATGCGCCGGGGGGAATTGATATCATTGCAATCGGGTACGCACATTGCGGGTGCTGCGTTACAGATAAGTAAGAATAGCATCCCACCCCAGGCAACAACGTTAAGCATGTATACTGTGAGAAAGAAGCCCTATAATAGATTTGGATATTAAGAAGTGGTCATTTGAAGCGTGGCTATGAAGACGAACCATTGGTTTTGTAAAAAACTTCCAGAAGGCCTGCAGCCCATTTAGCGCAGTTTGCCACCAACCGTGCGTGACGTCCTCCTGCTCATCGCCATCTTGCACTAGGGCATCCGCACTCGGACCATCTTCTTTCTTTGGTTCAGCACCGCCATTCGTGCTCACCGCTGGGGGGATTTCCCGACCCTTTATCCCAGCCCCCTCCTCGTCAATCGCAACAGCTCTTAATCCCGTTTCGGTCCGTGGGCTCGCCGCACCAGATACACTGCTCCCCCTCCTACCCCGGCTATTTCCGCTACCGACAGAACTTTTTCGCAATTCTTTCAACGAAGGAGCGTGGGCAAGAGCTTCACCGGCTGCAGCTAACACACCGTAATGAGGATTCGCATCCAGTATTGATTGCGTGATGGAAGCAGTTCGTGTTCGTCGTATTGGTTGTTCTGATGCAGCGGAATCAATGGCGGCAAAGGTTGTCGGTGACGGTGCCTCGAATGGGGACGCCATGATGGTATTGTAGCTCGCGGCTGTCGTTGAACTGAAGAGCGAGTGGTACGGTATTGTGGTGCGGTGGAGGTGAGAAGGGCGAAGTGGGGGAGCGGAGGGAGGTGTGGGGATGGCTAGCGATTAACCTGGATCTCGCTCGGGTAACCGGTATTGTTTCGGATGAAGTGAAGAGCTAGATTAAGCGGCTTTTGTGAGGGGGCGGATGCACGCTATAAGAGATTATTACCGGGATAAAGTTTGTACGGAGGGAACGGAGGTAGGACCTGAATAGTTTCGTGGGTGATGAGGAGAGGGCAGGAAGGACGAGGTTTGTGATGGACATAAGCGGAAAGGAATGTGTCCGGGGGGCTAATAGGACAAGCACGTTCTCCGACCTCTGTGTGCGGCAGCTTGTACTCGGGGTGTGTGCATGGGTGATCGGACGGGCTGGGGTCAGAAAATGTATGTATTAGCATACATTTTCTGACCCCTATCCGTCCGATTACCCACGTACACCCCCGAGTATGCTGTGGCCCGGTAACTCCTCCACAAAATCAATGTTTGGTTTTCATGGTTTTTGTCAGCCAGTCATAGGGCCACACCCGGATGAGGGAAGGCGGGAAATCTGCATCGCATCCATCCATGAGACGGAGCAGTGTACCGTACTCGTAATTTTCTGACGTTTGTGAACCCAGCTGCTATTGCGTGTGGGCAAAAAATGGACCAGAGCCTCAGGATTTTGGTGTAATGCAATATTCACTCTAATATATGCAATAGCAGTCGTGTTCACAAACTTCAGAGAATTACGAGTATTCATACCGTAGCAAGGGAGTGGGGCTAGATCAAGAAGTGATGGAAGGACTTGTGACGCGATCTTGAGAACAGGGGGGTTATCTCCTGGGCCGGCAAGACATTGAAAGTTGCATGCCACCGCCGTCAGGCTTCGAGACCTAGCTAACAACCCGCACAAGTACTTGTACAAGTACGAGTACAGACACCAACCTTAGTATCCCTTAGTGACATTAGCGGAAGTGTGGTCATGTGGCAAATATTGGAGGACTTCTCGTGGGAGTCTGGAAAGAAGTGAGAAGGGGTCTTGGCAACATTTTGCACTAAAACCTGGAAAACACAGTGGATTCCCAATCCGAAGAGCTCCTAGCTAACAAAAAAAGCAAAAAAATCGGGAGACCTGACTACGAGATGCAAATCCGGCGCCCTAGCATAAGGCTCCTTTGAAATTAGGTTCTTACGGTCTGTGGGTACTCCATCTGGGACACCTGCCCTGTTACATAGCTCCACCTCAGGTGTAGGGTTCGGGCCTTGATATGAGGAGCCTGCTTTTAAGCTGTTGGTTTTGGGACAGCCAAGTCAGGGCGAACCAGATGGGAATGCTCAGGGGAGATCCCTAGTGTGAATACCCTGGACTAGTGTTCCGAATGGGCTGATCCGTCCGTCTTGGCGGTAGCACGAGACGGACTAAGGGCCATTCCCTAATAGTTTGGGCGAGAGGGCGCCCTACGCCCAAACCTCTAGGAGACCGATAGACTGTGTCCCCGGGCGTCCCGTACATAGCAAACTCCGACAATTATTCTCAGTCTTTTATGCTCCACCTGCGCTGCCTTTATATTACGCGACTAAAACATGCTTCTCATGGTGGCACACCACTCTAGTCACCCATCGCTCATAAACCCATTAACATGAGTATCTCATAACGATCGGTGTTTCGCCATCCTAGAGAGTTGGGAATATAGTTGCTAGCCTAGTAATGCTCTCTTGAATTGCACGATGGGCATACCGTAGATTTGCTATTAATAGAGGTAGTAGATCAAACTCCAAGATTCATTCACAAGGAGAAAGCATATCCACAAACCAGACCATGAGATCCCTACCCGGATGATCCATCCATTTGCTTGACCAGATTCGGAGAAGAGATAGGTGGGCTCAATGACGAAATCAAGAAACATCACTCATTCCTTCCCCGTAGTCCCTCATCCAGTTGCCCACACTTGTAGGCAGCAGCATGTGTATGCACTCGTGGGACGTGGGAGTGTTGAAAGCCTTTTCTCCCATAAAATTTCCTTCCTTCCTCCCGTCTTTCCTTCTCTTTCCTTTCCTTACTTTTCTCAAACAATCTCACATTTCCTTAATTACTTCAACAGAAATCACTCTCATTCGCCTGAACCACTCAGCTTCACTCGGTCAAATCCTGCAACCCGGTCATTACCCTCATTGCAAACAACACCCTTATGCTGAACGGTCCCCACCGTCACGCATCTCCCTCGGCCGTCCCCTGGGAGGCCTGCACTCCTACCTGCGGAAAGCGCTGTCTCACCCCATGTGGCCCGCTGTCCTAGCCAAAGATGGCAGTCCTAGGATTTTGCTGCCCTGGACGGACTGCTAGAGGTGGTCTAGTCCCACCCAGTGCTCTCGGCCGTCCCCGCGTCGGGCCCCGCAGGGTCGCCGGACTGTTCGAAACACTACCCTAGGTGGCTGCATAATTAAGTTTGACCAAGTGAGTATTCACCCGAGGGCATTTATTAGAGAATATAGTAACTGTCCTTCTCTACTAGGGGTATTAGTATCGGCGCCAGTTTTCGATAAGTTCTTTGATGGAGGAGGTTTTGGAAGGGGACGAGGGTGTTCATGGTGGAGTTGTTTGTTTCAGTGCGGGATTTCAATCCGCATCACAAAAAAAAAATCCTTGTGCTCCATTGTGGCCAAACAAATAAATAATTCGTTTTTTAAAACTAAATACAAGTGCCGGGAGAAGTTTTCGTACAGGGACGCAACCCTATACGAAAACATCTCCCCTGGCACCTGCATCTACTTCTACTGTACAGGTTGAGTCTCCGAACTTTCTTTGACCACACACAGGAGACGATTCTCCACCGCTGCTGCCGAAGCCTTAGCCTGCTGCTTGGCCTCTACGAGTAGGGAATTCTTAGTCTTTCGATCGTAATGGAGTGCTTTCATGATTACCTGCGAAACACTTTAGTATCTTGGAAAAAAAGATATTGATTGAAACCTGCAAACATACTCCGGGAATATTGAAGCTGGCCTGGGCCCTGCCGGCCAGGATTTTGTGAAGCCTGCGGGCTTTAATAGCTGCCGTTTGGCTGTTTCGTTGTCCGTCGTCCGCTGATTAGCCATCGTTTAAAAGAAGCCTGATTTCCAACAGAGGCTGTCGTGGTTGCGCCTTTGGTCTTTCATTTGACATTGTTAGTTTCTCATAGCAAATGCATACTCAAACCAAAAATCCTTCGGACCCACCAAAATCTCTCTTTATCACTCGAAAGCCTGCAGATATCGGAGGTTGAAAATCTGGGCTGCCGAGGTAATTATTTACCGTGAGGATTTTACGCAGAGGACTGAAACCGCTAAAGTCGAGATGAAGATCATGATTGATTGATGCTAACTTGATGAAATGAAAGGCCTGAGGAAAGTTGTGTAAAGGAAGGAAGGTGTGAAGTGAGCAGAGGCAAGAAGGAAAGAAAAAAAAGGGGGGTGAAAATATTTCAGAGCTTGCGCACCCTTTGACTAGTGCGTACGTATACCTCAGTGGCCACCGAGCGCGACCATTATTAAGTTGCCATTTCCAACATCGGCGGTCCGGCCAGGCCTGGTCAGATACCCCCTTACAAGTAGGGGGTATCAGAAGACTGTAGGGTGCGGGTGAGGACTGTAGTGTGTAGGTAAGGACTGCGGGGAGGGGGGCATAGACGGCAGGTATTAGGAATGGCGGCCGTGCACAAGTGGAAAAAAAGTGAGGGATAATACAGCTAACGTGTGGAATAACTGTACTGTTACCGACGATTTGTCTCAACTCCTAACCTGGCTATCCCCCCTAGATCCCGGTTTACGACATTGGGACATTCAAGAGCGCCGTATCAATGGAGAATGGCTGATGAGGACTGAGGAATTCGGAAGATGGTCTGGATTGGGTGAGGAAGCTGAAGGTAATAAGGCAGTTCTGTTTTGCTATGGGAATCCGGGGGTCGGCAAGACCTTTATTAGGTAACACGGATTATTTTCCGAAGAGAAAAGTAAAGTCATGCTAACAAGCCGGGATGATAGCTCTTTAGTGGTGGACCGGCTGTGCGATCAGACTAGAGGACAAAACACTGCTGTTACGTGCTTTTACTTTTACTTTGCGGATCGAAAGGAGCAGTCTGCAACCAGTATGCTGGGTTCCCTGCTGAGGCAGGTGATTAGTGGAATGGAAAAGGTGCCGGAGGAAATATCATAGGCCTTGCGTGAGCACAAAAAGGCCGTTTGTGGGCGCAGACCGCAACTCAGTGATATCGTGAAGATGCTGCAACTCATCACGTCCTCGCAACCCACATTTATGGTCATTGATGCTCTAGACGAATGTACAGCTGTGTAGCGATATCGGCTATTTGATTCGTTGAAAGAAATCCTCGAGAAGTCCCCCAGCGCTCGAATATTCGTTACCGGAAGGCCTCACATTTGCCCCGAGATTGAAATACGCCTTGTAGGACGAGTGACCAATGTATATGTTGGTCCCACCAGGGACGATATCGCCCGATTTATTCGTGTCAGAGTGAGCCAGGACGAAACACCGGATGCCATGGATTCGAGTCTAGAGGCAGACATTCTAGAGAAAATTCCTGGAAATATATCGGAAATGTGGGTAACCGCCATGGTGTTGAAGGCTCCATAACATGTTAGCCGCTAATAGATATATTTAGGTTTCTGCTCGTTTCCTTAAATATCGAATCAATCTTGCAAGAATCGACCCTATATCGGAGACGAGAAAGGCTAAGTAAAATGACTGAAGGATTGGGGTTGGGAGAGGTCTACGGTGGGATGATAGACCGGATAATGGCCCAGGGTGGTGATAAATCGCAACTAGCGATCGAAGCTCTGATGTGGATCAGTCATGCCGAACGGCCATTGAGAGCGAATGAGCTCTGCCACGCTCTAGCAATCCAGGCAGGCTCCATGGATTTCTATGCCGGCAACACCCCTTCAATAAATACATTGGTGGCCTGCTGCCAAGGGCTTATTACAGTGGATAATGAGGCATCAAATGTGCGATTGATCCACTATACTCTCAAAGAGTATCTTTCCGCCCATCCCGATATTTTCAGTACCCCTCACTGTACTATGGCAGAGGTCTGTTTGACATATCTAAATTCTCGACAAGTCAAAGCTATTCCACTCGATGACGACCCAGACCTCAATGCCATGCCCTTTCTAGAATACGGTTCCAAGTACTGGGGAGCCCATGCAAGAAGAGAACTCTCGACCCAGTTAATATCACTAGCCCTACAACTGTTGCAGGAATATGACGGCCACATATCCACCCAACTTCTTTTCGGGTCTGGAGAGTATTGGCAATTGGATGAAGTAGCCACCTGGTATCCATTCAGTGGTCTACACTGCGCCTCGTTCTTCGGAATTGTTGATATTGTGGCTGCTTTGACCAAGATAGGATGTTGTGATACGAACGGAGAGGATCTTCTGGGGCACACACCGCTTGTATGGGCTTCGAAGAAGGGGCATGAGGAAGTGGTGAAAATGCTACTCGGGCGGGAAGAGGTCAACCCCGACAAGCCAGATCGTTGGGGCCGAACGCCGCTCTCGTATGCCGCTGAATATGGATATGGGGAAGTGGTGAAAATGCTACTCGGGCGTAAAGAGGTCAACCCCAACAAACCAGATGATGAGGACGAAACGCCGCTCAACCATGCCGCTCTCTCTGGAAAGGGGGAAGTGGTGAAAATGCTACTCGAGCGTGGAGATGTCAACCCCGACCAGCCAGGCTGTTGGGACCGAACAGCGCTCTCGTGTGCTGCTTGGCAAGGACATGAGAGTGTGGTGAGGATACTGCTCGGGCATGAAGAGGTCAACCTCGACAAGCCAGATTATTGGGGCAGAACGCCCCTCTCGTGTGCCGCTGGCGATGGAAAGGGGGAAGTGGTGAAAATGCTACTCGGGCGGAAAGAGGTCAATCCTGACAAGCCAGATAATGAGGGTCGAACGCCGCTCTCGTATGCCGCTGGCAGTGGATATGGGGAGGTGGTGAAAATACTACTCGGGCGTAAAGAGGTCAACCCCGACAAGCCGGATAATAATGGCCGAACACCGCTCTCGGAAGCTGCTGCCGAGGGAAAGGGGGAAGTGGTGAAAATGCTACTAGAGCGGCAAGAGGTCAACTTTGACAAGCCACATTATCGAGGCAGAACACCGCTTTCCTATGCCGCTGAATATGGGAATGGGGAAGCTGTAAAAACACTATTGGGGCGAGAAGAGGTCAATCCCGACAAGCCAGATTATGGTGGCCGAACGCCGCTCTCGTATGCCGCTGGCAATGGATATGGGGAGGTGGTGAAAATGCTACTCGGGCGGGAAGGGGTTGTTGAATTTCACCGGCGATCACTGCGCACCCATGTATACTTTGTTGTTATACCTTTCCTATCTTTCTTACTCTTATCTATTAGTTCCTTTGTCAGTCATTATCAATCACGGAGGAGGGGCGAGTATACCTGGTTTGTATACTAGTTGGAGGATTCGCTGATATCTCCGGAAATGCTCGGGGAGCATGGCGATGAATTGGTCGGAAGGCAGTGCGTGTTAGGAACGGAGAATGTCTCCGCAAGAACCACCGCGTAGTAAAGTTCTCTGTATTTAAACAGTCTGTTTGGCCGTCGGTAAATAGATAGGCAAGCACGAACGAATCCGCAGAATAGACAAACCTCTCCTCCATCGCTTCTTTGTACTTCTTCATCTGGCTCACCAATCTTTCTCCTATCAGGATCTCATAACAATAGGGGTCAACCCCGACAAGGCCGAAAATGAGGGCCGTATACCGCTTCCAATGGAAAGTGGGAGGTGGTGAAAATGCTACTCGGGCATGAAGAGGTCAGCCCCGACGGGCCGGATTATTGTCGCCGAACACCGCTCTGGTTTGCCGCTTGGCATGGATATGGGGAAGTGGTGAAAATGCTACTCGGGCGGGAAGAGGTCAACCCCGACAAGCCAAGTTATTCGGGCCGAACGCCGCTCTCGTGTGCCGCTGCCAATGGAAAGGAGGAAGTGGTGAGAATGCTACTCGGGCGTAAAGAGGTCAACCCCGACAAGCCAGATAATAAGGGCCGAACGCCGCTCTCGTATGGCGCTGAATGTGGCAATGGGGAAGTGGTGAAAATGTTACTGGTGAGGGAAGAGGTTAACCCCGACAAGCCAGATAATTTGGGCAGAACACCGCTCTCCTATGCTATTAAGGCTAGAAGTACGTTTGGCGCTGAGGGGTGTGCGGGGATAGTGAAAATGCTACTCGGACGAAATGAGGTCTGCCCCAACCAGCAAGATAACAAGGGGCGAACGCCGCTCTCATATGAGGCTGAATATGGATATGGGGAAGTGGTAAAAATGCTACTCGGGCGGCAAGAGGTCAGCCCCGACAAGCAAGATAACAGGGGCCGGACGCCGCTCTCGTATGCGGCTGAAGACGGGTATGGGGAAGTGGTTAAAATGCTACTCGGGCGTAAAGAGGTCAAACCCGACAAGCCGGATGATGGGGGGCGGACGCCGCTCTCATATGCTCCTGACCGTTGGAATTTGCATCGCAGTGAAAATCATGGGGGGGGGGGGTGGTGGAAATGCTACTAAGGCGCAAAGAGGTTAACCCTGACAACCCAGACAATAAGAGCCGAACACCGCTTTCGTATGCTGCCGACTATGGATCGGTGAAAGAGGTGAGAATGATTCTCGGGCGGGAAGGGGTCAATCCCAACAAGCCAGATAATGAGGGCCGAACGCCGCTCTCGTATGCCGTCATGGGAGGAAGGGTGGGAATTGTGAAAATCTTAGTCGGGCGAAAAGAGGTTAACCCCGACGGGCCAAATGATACTGGCCGAACGCCGCTCTCGTATGCCGCTAGCAGAGGAGATAAGGCCTGTGTGATGATACTACTCGGGCAGGGAGAAGTCAGCCCGGACAAGCCAGATAATAAGGGCCGAACGCCGCTCTCGTACGCCGCTGGCAAAGGATATGGTGTGGTGGAAGTACTATTCGGGCGGGAAGAGGTTAGCCCCGACCGGCCGGATCATGAGGGCAGAACACCGCTCTCCTATGCCGCTGGCGAAGGATGCTGGGAAGTGGTGGAAATGCTACTCCGACGGAAAGAGGTCAACCCCCACAAACCAGATAATGAGGGTCGAGCGCCACTGCCGTATGCCGCTCGGAGCGGACATGAGGTGTGTGCTAGAATACTATTCTGGCAGACTGTGCTCAATATCAACAACATAGCCATTAACCTCTAAACACTGCTCATGTTCGGTGCCGATATAGCTATTAGAGGCCCTAGTCACTCCTAGTGCCTGCCGCAGCGGTAACCTACAATACCCAGAATCCCAGATTACCGACAGCATGAAAACCATCGCTATTCCTTCCCCTCTGGAGTCTGTTACTTGTGGAAGGTATCTTTACATCATGCCCCAGGGCGTAGGAAATCCCCCGTGATGGCGATGCACCACATGTTATTACCCTCGCCAATCTCCTTGTTTAGCTTAGTACAGTCAGGGTTCATGAGTTTGGGTTTATAAAGTGGAGTACTGGCTCGTCTGTGGCATGGAATAGATCCATGATTGTAAGATTTGATTAATACCTTCTGTTTTTCATCCGCGTCTGCTTTCTTCTCATGGACAGTTTTTCTTTTCATCCTTTTCTCTCCCCCCAACTGCCTTCCTGCGCGATAGATAGACTGTAGGTTATACTTGCATAAGGTATTTTTTATTTTTTATTTTTTATTTGATTTTTAGATTGAGAAGGAGCGATGTATGATAGAGTAAGGATTCTACTAGTATTAGTGAAAACCCGTTTAAGACGATGTTTATAATAGTAGGGGAGCTATCATAAATGTGATAGCTCAATTAACAGTACCGGATTGAATATGCCGAAGCCTTCCAATGGGCTAGCCAGGGTCAAAAAAGGGCCGAGCGGACCCAGCCCAAGCCCAACCAATATTGAGTGCAACCCAACCCAACGAAGGAGGGTCCCAGCTAATCCAAGGAACCTAGTAGGCTGGTGGATAAAGGAAAAGGAAGTAAATATTTGTTTGCATTAATATGAAATTATTAAAAGACAATAGAAAATAGTAATAGAGAGTAAATGAGACAGAAGTGATTTATGAATAGCAGGAGAAGGGAAAGAGGCAGTTGTAGGGGTGCGCTTAGCATGACTATTGGAGTTGAGAGGATAGGTTAAATGATGCTAAGAGAACAGGTACAGGAGGATAAACGGAGAATGGTGCCAGGCACTATACTCTGAAAATAGTTCTTTGTTCAGATCGCTTTGGGGAGTGCACTTGTTGGTGGTTTTAATATATGATTCAGGCATGGGTTGGTCTTTGGAGACATGCTTGATTTGCAATATAGAGTTTGATTTTGGGTGTTTGGATTGTTTTGCGAAACATATTACGAATGCAGGAATAAATGATGGCTTTTAGATTATGCAGCTTTCAGGAGAAGTAGAAGTATTGTAAGATAATTGGGAAGGAGCTAGAAGCACATAACTGTGCCAAGGTTGGAGCCATGGCCACAACCCTTGGATGTCCACAAGCTCACAATGTGGGGTACTCTAAAGAGTTCCTGCTTGCTCAACCCAACTTTGTGGCCCAACACAACTTTGTGGCTTACCATGGAAACTCTGTGGCTCAATACAATACTATAATACAATACAACTTAGTGACCTAGCATGAATTTGCTACTCAGGATAACTTTGAGACTAAATATAATTCAGTTTAACATGAAAGAGTATACAGTCATATTATCACTTAGAGGATGCCACCGTCAAACATGGAACCTGGTCCATGCACTTTCTTCTCTGTTAGTGATGAGAAACTATTAGAGAGAATGGTTCTTTACAAAGTAGCTGTATTACTGTGTTTCCTCTGATCAGGTTGCTCAAAAGGCCATTCACTGGTAAGGGCACAAGTGTTAGGCATATAGGAAAGGCGTAGCTTTTCCACCTATTTTTGTGTGCCCTGGGGTTACCCGACCTTCACCCTGTGAAGGTAACACCGCCCTCTGGGCCCGGCGTTGGGACGACGCGACAATACCTGACGGCATCGTAGTTGCGTCCGAACAGCAAAGGACACTATTATTGGAACCTATCTCATAACACCGTATACGTTGCGGCCATGTGACCGACCGGATGCTGTTCGCAAGATAAATGCTAGGGGACCTTTGGCGAGCTTGTGCAAGTGTCCCGGGCGACATTGGTTGACATCGCACAAAGTTACAGATATAGCGGGACGGCACAGGAAACTATGTCACCAAGGTAACGGGGCGTTTTCGTTGTGTCGACTCTGGAATGCAATAAGAGTATAACCACACCCACACCAATGGTATATTACCATATAGGACTATTAGGTAAGGAAGGACTATGAGAGAATTGTGCCACTAGTACGATCCCAACTCCTAGTCTGACCGAAGCCTATATGCAGGAAGCCAGAGTGATATCTGCTACTGCGATAGGTTCGATTATGAGGTTGGACACTTCGTTCGTGGGATGATGAGGACACTGTCTAGGATGCAAGACAAGTTTCAGTTCCTCCTAACGGAATAAAGATTGTGAACTCTTACGGGGACATGGTGCCACACCAGAGAAATCAAGAGCTCTCCAGTCCGGAAGTTCATCAGCAAAAGTAGACATTTGCCCCCTATACCTCATGAGGCATGTGAGGGATGGGGGGCAAAATTATCAAACTCCAGTTGATGTATGGGTCATCCATACCCTCATAAACCTCGGTTAAATCCTGCGTTACCGTGCCCCGC
>Ga0307509_10004228_pt1 | contig 20953 bp, 16 predicted proteins | sample 10_EM_MG_FD_202245 | JGI IMG/M metagenome (GOLD analysis project Ga0307509, IMG submission 202245) | Populus trichocarpa ectomycorrhiza microbial communities from riparian zone in the Pacific Northwest, United States - 10_EM | ecosystem: Host-associated > Plants > Roots > Unclassified | place... | reverse complement strand
AATTTCACAAAGGAATTCATTGTCATATATTCCTTATCGGGCATAATAATAATTGCAGCCTTTATTCATATATCTAGCTAGTAATACTATTTGTTACAATCATCACTATATTTCCGAGACAATTTTCAAACAATCATTTGCGTTTAAATAAGGATATATATATTCACGAGAAATGTTTAATCACATCCTTTCCCTCTAGTCGAGTTCAAAATCCATTTGGCCTATACTAGTTTTATCTCTTGCCAGCTAGTGTAGTTATGTTGGGATTGAGCTCCCCAAAATGAATAGCATGATAAATCATGTTATAGCTGAAAATCTCATCAAGCACGCGGCAATTTATTAAATTCGTTGGATAAATCCAAGACCTCTCTATAGAATTTCTCCGTTTTATTTACGAGTCTTGAGGTGCGTATGGGTGTGCGTGTGCAAGAAAAGTTCATGCAATTTTTTCCTTGTCTTTGATCTCTTTCTATACTTTTATAGATGCTTGCCAACCATATCTTCCCAAACTCTCCTTTAAGTTTCCTTCGCTGTTTTTATTTTCACTCTTTCTATCCTTTTCTTTGTGCAGCTTAGAAACAACGCATTCTTTGAATCCCACACATTTTCTTGTTATATTTTCTTTTTCTTTTTCTATCCAAAACCCTAAAGTAAGCACTCATACTTGGTAGGCCCTCCAATAACAGAAACCCAAATGATCTTATTGGTCTCCCACCTCTCTTCATGCTCAAGGCTCTCTGTCTCATATATTTGGTGGAGATTTGGCTCCACGGGGACTTTTGCATGGATTTGTTGGCTAGTTTCAAAACCAAGGGTTTTAGTTTTTCTTTCTATCCCTATCTTCTTCTCTTGTGGCCGTCCTTTTGATTTATGGTTGTCTCATCAAGGTCAACTCAACATCACTTCTCATGTCTTTTTCATAATTTCTTGCTTTTTTTCTCCTCCTCCTTGCCGTTTGTCATTCTTAATTTCTCCTAAAAAATAAAACTTGGTCAAGTATGGTTCGTTCTAATTGTTTCTTCCTTGTTTTTGCCAATGCCTTAATAAAATCAAAGGGAAATGTACGTTTTAAACATTGGCGAGGTCGTCTGCATGCATCCAAACAAAACTTTTGTCCATTGCGATTCGTAAGCTTGCTTCCGGGATTTCTTTTTTATTCTTTATTTTTGTGAAGTGAATGCACATTTTTTTTCTTTTCAAATACATGACTGGAGCTTTGGAAATTAGTTAGCTATATGTCAATCCCTTAAATCAATGCAAATTGCCACGCCCACTATCAAATCTTGTCAGGTCTCTTTTAATAAAAATAAAGAAAAAATTGAGAACATATAAAGAAAAAAAAAGTATCATGAGGATTCAGTACTAAAACATGCATGTGTGACAATTCTTCCAATATCTCAAAAGAGTTGATAAATTGAGTCCATAAAAAACTAACAGGAGCGTAAGCCAGCTAGTGCAATGAACCACTGGGTTTTGGAAGTCTTTTGTTTTGTGGCCAAGTTTTAAAAGTAAAAAAAGAGAAAGAGAAAGGAAATAAAAGGATGCAGACGACCATGCATACCGTGGGTTAGACATTCCAGGCATGCCGTGTGTTATCTATTATTGGATAGAAGATTAAAAGCAGAAGCATCCAAAAGGCCAAGAAGGAGAAATTACACAAACAAGTCCACATGAAATCACAAGAACTTGCAAGTACTCTCAAACCTCTTTGGACCATGTCTTTATGTGGTGGTTGCCCTTGAGAAATAATTGGATAACTATGGATTATTATACAATTTGAACTCTTTCGGCTATGGGATAAGAGATCAAGTCATCATGACTTGGTTTTCCTCACTTTTATGATAGTTCGGACGGCACTAAAAGGTTGAAGTAGCAATGATATTGACTGCATTTTGCCACTGAAAACCACTAAACAAGTGCTGGTTGGTGGGTTTAATTTCTTTTTGCGTTTGTCGTTCCTGGGCCTCTTTAATTTCTTCCTGGACTAGTTAAGTTTGGCGTTGTTGAGGCCATATTCTTTAAAAGAGAAATGTACAGCATAACAAAAAATTGATGGCCAACAGCTCGAAGCTGAGTGACAGTGTGATATAACTGGTGTAATTGAGGATGGGGCCGACGCCATAGTCGAATGGACGGCATGGCCTTGTTCTGTTTTGTCAAAGTCATTATCAAAACCATCTAGATAAGAAAGAGATATGTGCATTAATTAAACCATAATTATTATTACTATAATAGGTATAAGATAGTTACATAAGACCATACTTTTAGGGTTTGGAGCATGCCCAATGTATTCTTAGACCAGTTTTCTCACGTTAATATTAAATTCCATCACAGTGAGCTTTAATCATTTACATAGCTGTATTTATGAGGATTTGTTTTTTACCATCTCTTTTTAGGTTTGAATCCTAAAACAAAAGGACGGACATAAGAGAAGTGAGAAGTGATTACACCATACTTTTACATGTCAAATATTGTCAAAGGTAGAAATAAGTACTGGTTAGGTATGGATTGAAAATAATTAGACCCATGAGAGTGAAATGTTTAAATTCAAAGAACGACAACGCAATTTCTTGACAAATGAAAACTAGTAGGTTTATTTTATTTTTTTAGATTTGATATTCCATCAACGTTTATACCCACATTATTAATTACCAATGAAAATAAAAATATCGATAGACAATAAATCCTGAATAAAATCTTGTTTGACGATGTGTTTCCATCAATAAATTCATATTATCAATATAATGATGTTTACTTGCCGACGAGATATTCCATCAATATGTTCTAGTAATGTGTTGGACCATCCCGCGGTGTAGAGAAGTGAGAGAGTCATCTGAATATCATCTTCACAATAATTACTTGAATTCAACATATTACCTTATCCGAATTTTTATTGATTATCATCTGGATTAATTGATGTATTTCATATGACATAATTTCTAAGCTCCTGGTAAACTAGTGCAGGAGTAATGAACAAGAGAATTGAAATTCGATTTTTCAGCTGGAATATCCCCTTGAGTTCAGATATGGACACCATTTTGCAGGCTTCCAGTTCATTATTTTAAAGAACGTCAAATTAAAATCAATCAGCAGATGAGTTCACTGTTCATATGAGTATGAATGGGGATGTTGATAATTTGTAAATGCAGCATAAATTAACGTAGCATCATGTCAAATGCAATGGTGTTGGGCCTACAAGATTGAGTGGACTATGAACTTCATCGTTGCAAAGCAACACCAGTAAGGCCTGACATGGGCCTTGCGTGAAAAAATATAAATTCCCAAGTCCAAAAATGACTCTTTTCCTGAATTAACTTGCTCTCCGCTGAAGCTGTACTGATCTGGGGAACAGAATCCTTTTTTCCAATTGAAATATAATAACTTTTCTTGATTCCCCACAACATAACCATTTCAACAATTCCATTTCACCTCTCACATACAAGCAAAATAAGAACAAAATAAATAAGGGTAAATTTGCAAATTTACTTTCAAGTATCTTGAAATTCTGACTTCACTAGTTTCTTCTTAATCCCAATACATCATCATCTGAGTTAAACAAATTAATTGGATGGAGATTTTAATTAGATTAATATTTCAATTGATTTAATTAAATTTTTATCTTGGATTAGAACTCGAATCTTGAAATTATCAAGTTAACACATTGGGATAAACTGAGCTTGAGGATTAAATCATACTTATTCATTGCAATGCTAAGTCATGATGAACAAGAATAAAAAAATCAGGTAAAAAATTGAGAAGAATGCTGATATTTTTGGAATTTTTTTGAGAGAGAATGATAGCAGATGGAGAACTTTTTTGGTTTTTATACGTGTTGGATTGTTTGGTAGAGATGGCGGGTCGAAAATGCTTTCCGTGCCCGCGTGCCGAGTAAAATCCAAAGTTTAGTTCTTGGGCAAACCTAAACAAGAACCCCCCAACTATAGAGATGGTATTAACTGAGTCTTCAGATGATTATTTCTTTCAATTGAGTTCCCAAGGTATTCAGACATCATGAGTTTTGAGTTTTCCGTCTATACTCTTCACAATTTCGTAAGAGATAACCTCAAGTTTCCCAAAAACGATGTTGTTAAATTGGATTGATTTATGTTCTTTGGCAGGATTGAATGGCAGACTCAACTAAAGTATTTACAAAAACCTTTTGAGAGACTAAAAATCCTTTTAGGAACTTAAGCGAGACCTTTTCTATAATTGGGGGACTTGTTTAAGCTTTGCCTCGCGGCAAGTTCGAAAATATCGTTAACGAGTTGCCAAAACGGCGGTTTTTTTAGGGCAATTTTTGTCAATGGGAAAAAAACTTCAGCAAGTGCACCCTAAATAAACCCTCGCTACGCCTGTGGCTGAGATCTTTAACAGAGAGTTGAAAATCAGAATGGCGAAGCGAGATTTGTCGGGTTCGGAGCCCGATGATAGCGAGAATTCAAGTTCGGAAGAAGAAGGAGAAGAAGTGGGGAAGCTGAAGGGGATCACGGAGTATGAGAAACAGAGACTATCGAGAATCGCGGAGAATAAAGCTAGAATGGAGGCTCTGGGTCTTAATAAAATGGCAACTTCTTTGATGGGTTCGGTTCAGAAGTCAAGGCAGCGAAAAGGGAAACAAAAATTTGTTGATGACGAGGAATATAGGCCCATTGATGAGACTGCTAGTGATGACGATGGCGATGATTTTGATGACGAAGATTTTGTGGGAGGTCAATCTTCTTCGAAGTCTCGGAGAAGTAAGGTATTGTGAATTTCCCTTGATAAGAATCGTTTCAAGTTTTTATTCACATTTTCTTGATTTTAATGTTAATGTATGATATTGGGACCGTGGAGGGTGAAAATGGGAGCTGTCCTTTTTCTCATTGATAGTAAGAGAAATGCAAAATGGGCCATTTAACCAGAAGGTGAACACCAGCTCGAGTAGAAGAGGAATGCACACTACTTGTTTGAGAAAAGTCTTAAAAAAAATGAGTGAAAATGGTAACAAAATTTAGAAGAAAAAATTATTCTACAAGGAAAATGAGTTGATGCAGAGACTGAATAATGAGACCTACAACTGACTGACAGAGTAAACGGGTCAACGTCTTATTATCACTCGACTTTTAAAGTGATGGAGGGTGAGAAACCAAAAAAAGGGAAGGGGTGACTAACACAAGATTAGTCACGTGGTGGCATATCAAGTGCGTGTTGAATTATTAGGTACGAGGTAATCATAAACATGTGTGGCACTTGTGAAAAGAGGCTCCGGGAATGCATGTTTGGGCTTATGCATACTCTGTGCAGTGATGAGATGCCTTGGTGCTCAATGAGTTCCAATAAATTGGATGGATCATCATATGTTAAACCATCTTGTAATTTTGTTTAATCTGTGCATGTTTGTGGAACAATCTATTTTTTGTTTGAGACATGCAGGCAATACATTGGTGCCTCACAAGTGATTCTATTTCTTATGCATTCTTAGCAGTACGTTGATATTGTATGAAGTGGATCCATTTTTGCCTCCTTTTAATAACAAGGCTAGTGTGATGTCACCCTCTATTTTCATTTTTTGATTGTACACCCTTGGAAGAAAAAATCTACGAATTTAAGAATGTTCTAATACACCCTTGAAAAAACATAGCTTACATATCTCATTTAAGAAATGAAGAGCACATCACTTTGTGAGACATGCACCCACATGTCTCATTTTGAGGTATGAACTTCTCAACTTGAGATGAGCAGTGGTAGGTCTTTATGCTTTCGGTGTGTGCCTCACTTCATTTATCTTAAGTACATTTTTTTCTACGTTTTGCTACTACCTACACTTACCTTTGGAGGCTTTTCTCAGACAGATGACATGTACTCCTCCTCTAGTAAACATGGTGTGTATCTTTGTTCCCACATGTAACCTCCCTCTTTCCTTACAATAATAATCTATAAGTTAAAATGAAATGGTCTTACATTTAACTCTCTCTTCATATCAAAATAGTTTTGATGTCACAACATCCTATATTTATTTGTTTTTTTTCTTACTCCCAAGATCGATCATTTCAAAATTTATTTGCTTACAACCATCCGTGCGCTTTGTCCTTCCCATTCAAGTACATCCAATCCCAATAACAATTAAGATTGTCCACTTCTCATCTCACTCCTCGTACTAATCTATCTGCCTCTCTATCTGAGAGTTGTTTGTACACAACTCTACCTCAGTACCTCACCCTAATATACATAAAAGAACCTGCATACATTTCATTTTTCACCCTTGTCAGAAACTATTTGATTGTGTTGTCTAGCGTGTTTCAGGTTTAGATATGCAAGGCCATGACCTTTGAGCTTTCCCTTGAAATACTTTGATTGATATGTTGGGAACTCTATTTGCTTATCTTTTTTATTCAGGATAAGAGGAAAAGTTCAAAACCTAAAAAAATTCCTGTTCAGAAGCATGTTAGTGGTGCAGATTACATTTATGGGGATGATGATGAATTAATGCAGGTAAATTTTGATGAGTATGGTGGACTTTTATTGCCAGGTTATACTATTTCTGCTTCACATTATTGTAGAGATGGTGGTAAATTAACTCTTCAGCGCTCTTATACAGGCAATTGCTCTGTCATTGCATGATTCTGCAAATGATGCAACTCCTAAAGAGAGAAAGGTAGATGCTCAGGTTCAAGAAGACGCAGGAAGGAAGAAGAGGAAAAAAGCGGTTTGTTTTCACTCGGATCGTTGTTTATGATGAGCAGATTTTTTTACTTATTTCTCTTTCCTCTTATGTTTCTTCTTTATTTCTCTTTCGTGTCAGCAGTTCAGTAGTCGGGTGCAGATGACTGAGGATGACCTTATCTTGCATTTCTTTCAGTTTGATGGTAATTTTGCGAACCTGTCTTCTGTGTGTGTGGATTGTAGGGGAAGGGAGAGGGATAAACCGAAAGTTGGGAATTTTATTTCTTTGTGAGTTTTGACATTAGCTTTGGAAGAAAGGGGATTGAGATAGAGAGGAACAATCTGGTTTAGCAAGTGTTTACATTATCATCACTCCAGAAGGCTTGATTTTACAAAGATGCCTCACTCCTTGTAAGATGACTAAGCTTCTGGACCTTAAATCTTTTATCAGGCCACCCTTGTTTAAACTTTAAAGCTTTATCACTTTAATGTTTTGAAATATTCTGTCTGTATTATTTCTTGATATTCTGAAAGAGTCTTGGAGTGATTTAGGTGGATAATGTTATTGCAGAGGCAGGAAAAGGGGCAATAACGATGAGAGATCTCCGAAGAGTAGCAATTGCTCATGATTTTACATGGACAGACAAGGAATTGGCTGATATGATACATTGCTTTGATGGTGATGGAGATGGGAAGGTCAGTTCTTGCAGTCTTCATTCTTTTTGTTGTGAAAAGGGGCTTAAAAGTATGTGGTTGTGGGCAGGCACAAGGACTCTTTCCAAATGCCGTGGCACTTTTTGAGTGTTTTAGTTTGGAACTTTGAACAGTTTGCTGATCTGTTGCTCGAAGTGGATGCATTGTGAGTCAAGGATATTCATGTAATTGGAAACTTGTCTTATTATCAAGTACTCTTATGCCGCTCACTTTAATCTTGAATCAATGATCAAAGAACTTCTTTCCCTTATTTGTTAATTACATTATCTAGGCCTAGCGAATCACTTGATAACTTTCTACACATTCCAAGATTGCATTTTGCATGTGACTATTTCAAGAGCTTGATTCTCCATCTGTTCAACACTTGCTTCAAAGTGAATTATACTTTGCTGTCATGGCTTTCTTATCATTGTTTCATCAAAACTGCCCAATACATTGGTGGATGAGGTCTCAATTCATATGTTAAACTTTCCATATTTACTTGTAATGTTCTCATGCTAATCGATGTTGTTTGAAGATTTCCAATTGAGTAGCATGATGCTTATCTATTGTTAACTGGCTCCATTGCAGCTAAGTCTTGATGATTTTCGAAAGATTGCTGGTCGATGCAACATGATTCAGAGTTCTGAAAATCAATGATGGATACAATATTGGCATCACATTCATTGTGGAGATATGTGAGGAAGTGCATCTCTGACTCTTCATAACTTTCTGAGTTCTTTATTGTGTTTCTAAGGTACTTTCTGTTTTCTTTTTTGTCTTTGTAAGTGATGGCTACTTTAAGAATTTGTTCTGATTGGCCTTTTGCAGATACAATCTGCATCTGGGCTATGTATTAAAATGTGAAGAATTACCGTAGCTTCCCGCAATGTTGTATATATATGATGGTATAAATTTTCTCTAAAAGCACGTTGTTTATATTTTCAATTTTCTCTGTAAGCAAAGTAGATGGAGTGAGTTTTCCAGTTCGGTAGGCCTTTTAGCGTTTTGGTAGACTGACTTTTGGCAGCTAAGAGTGCAAGCATTCTCCTTCTGTATACAACAGCATCAGCTGCAAACCTATAATACAAAGCTGATCCTTGACAATCTGCACGCTGTGCGTGGCCCTTTCAGAATATAGTGCCTAAGCTTATCTGAGGAAACAATCTCATGCTAATCACTTTTGGGGACCTTGTTTATTGTGAATGTGCTGTCCTTGATTGAATGGTTTCGATATTAGCTTTAAGAAAATAGCCATAGGTTTTTTAGGGTGGTGCTGGTTTTATCTGCAACAGCTAGGTTAAGCTGTCAAATGCTGCTGCTCTAAAGCCAAGCCAGTGCAACCGCACCAGGTTTATCTGGTTATTTAACAACTCAGGAATAACCCCATTTCACGATCCAATGAATGAGCTCCATGGAACCGAAGGAGGCATGTACAAGTGATTCTGTCATTACTGTTTCAGTGGTGTCGTTCGTAGCTCCAGTAACTTGCAATGACATTAGATTCATGACTTGGTAAACCCCCCCGGGTCAGGCCCAACACATAAAATTAGCTCATATTATATGCATAATAATAATAATAATAATAATAATAATAATTCCAAAAGTTGTTATTTTTCAAATAATATTCAACTAGTTGGTGGTTGGCGATGATTTACTACAACGACCAAGATATTATTGAGAAATTAATTTTTTATTAGGATATTTATGATAGATGAATGAGTATCTTGAAAGCTACAAAATTGGCACACATTTCAACTTTTCATCCAAAAAAAGCCACAGAGATTTTTTAAAAAAAAATCTGAAAAGAAGAGGAGTAACCCCGTCCTCACACTCACTCTCTAATCCTATGTGGGTGGCTACGGTGCTTCCTAACCTATGTGGGTGGCTACGGTGCTTCCTAAACCGGTTCCTCCGGTTCTTTCCGTTCTCACTTCTTCAAGAAACCCTAAACAAAGTTCTTTTCATTTCCGGTTCTCGTATCGACCTTTAAACCTTAAAGTTTCAGCAACAAAGCAGCAGCAGCAGCTTCCCGAGCCGAAGGCTGATAAAAAAAACCCAAGTAGTTCTGATTTAGGATGGCTCCCTGCTTTTCCTCACGTCTTGATTGCCTCTATGTCAAATTTTCTATTTGGTTATCATATAGGGTTTGTATCTCTCTCTTATCATGTTTTACAATATTTATGCTCAAATTATCTTGATGATGGGACTAGACTGGATGAGACAGCACAAGAGACGGGGCAGTTGTTCCGTTCCATTTGCAACCAAACACTAGTACAAATGAAATTTGCTTGTCCGTTCATGTCCAGTTCCTTGTGCCAAATCGTCTTGTTGATCAAGAGGTGACTGAAGATTGGACAAGACGGGACAGGATAGGATAGGAGAGTTAGGACAGTGGTTCTATCCAATGTACACACCAAACACCAACACAAAGAATGAAAATGTTCCAGTCTAGTCCCGTGTGCCAAATGTTATCTTAATCTCGCTTTTTGTGATGATTTGCATTATATATGATCAACGGTCTTGATTGTTGTTGATTACATGCAGGGTAATGAATGGTCCTATTGTTTCTGTTGCAAAAGAGTTGGGTTTTGAAGGAAATTCAACTCTTGAGGGTCTTGTGGTTAGCATTTTTATTGCTGGTGCATTTCTTGGAAGCGTGGCATCAGGTTCACTAGTTGATAAACTTGGATGTCGTCGCACGTTTCAGCTTGACACAATACCATTAATTCTGGGTGCACTTGTAAGGTAATGATTTGTATGTGCAAATAATTTGATGATGAAGATATGCCTACCATTTGCAGATTGTGTCATGCTCGAAGGTTGTAGATTTTCTGATCTTATAATGTACATAATTCTAAAACTTAGTCTAATCTATGACACTTTGCATGATGTGACAGTGCGCAAGCGCACTCTTTGGATGAAATACTCTGGGGAAGATTTCTTGTTGGGCTTGGGATTGGTGTGAACACTGTTCTTGTTCCAATCTATATTTCGGAGGTACTTTACTTTCAATGCGCTACATTTACTGATTTCATTTGTTAAACTCCCAGTTTTTTATGTTAGTTACAAGGGTTGGTCAATTCAAAGGTGTCGAAGAAGTGAGAAGAAAGACTTGGGATTTCTCTCTTTATCCAATCTTGAGAATATGAGAACAATGTTCTTTCAAATTTATTTATTCATTCATTGAAGCTTGTAATATATTGAATTTTTCTATTATGGTTTGTAGGATGTGGCAAGAAGATATGTTATTGGTGTTGACAGTAACTCCCAATCATTGTTGCTCATCTAACTCCTCATTATATATGTTATAGGTTGCGCCAACAAAATACAGAGGTTCATTGGGAACCTTGTGTCAGATTGGGACATGTCTTGGAATCATTGCATCATTGTTCCTTGATATTCCTTCTGAAACTGATCCACACTGGTGAGTTTCTTTTCCTCTTTGGTCCTTGTTGGTTCCCGGCCTGGGTTTGATTGATGATCTACTTTCATATGCTTGCTCTCTCTCTTAATTTCATGTGCAGGTTTTCTTTTAGCGGATGTCATTCTTTAGAATTAAGTTTTATGATATAAAGTAGGAAGCCAATGGAAGTCAGTTTTGCATGATTTAGCAGGACTTGGCGTCTGCAGTTTGCTTTTTAGCCTTGCATTCATAGGCATCTGCTTGTCTCATAGATTTTCAAAGGAAGCATTATTATTCTTTTACTTGATATGGAGGAGGCTTTGATCTTTCTTGCTTAACAAAATATCTTTTTTTCAGGTGGAGGACAATACTCTACATTGCAAGTGCTCCTGGATTTATTCTTGCACTCGGTATGCAGTTTGCTGTGGAAAGCCCCCGCTGGCTATGTAAAGTAGGGGTCTCTTTCTTTTCTGTGCAAACATCTTTAGATGTTGCTTCTTGTCATTTCATTCCTGAAGCTTTTATGATTTGTTTGTGTAGGTAGGGAGGCTAGATGATGCTAAAACAGTTATTCGTAATATTTGGGGATCATCTGAAGTTGAAACGGCAATCCAAGATTTCCAATCAGTCATCAAGAATAATGGCGTTAATGTGGGTAGTGGATGGTTGGAACTCCTGGAGGAACCACATTCTAGAGGTTGTATGACTATGAAGGTTGTTCTTGGATATCTCATTCAGTTATATTTATAGTGAAATACAATATGGGTCATAGGACTTGTTGTGTTAGTGTTACAGTTTGTGTGATATACTTTCTCTAGAAACATTTCAATAACATTTGTACTTCATGCATTTTCTCTTCTGCATTATTAAATAGCTAGATCATTTCATATTTCAATTGTGAGTCTGTGACACACAAAATTCAGTCTGTAGACATTGATGTAGTTGTGTTGTTGCAGTTGCATTTATCGGAGGTGCCCTTTTTGTACTGCAACAGTTTGCTGGGATAAATGGAGTCCTTTATTTTTCATCGTTGACTTTTAAAGATGTCGGTATAACAAGTAGCAGTTTAGCAAGCTTATTTGTTGGACTTGCCAACTTTGCAGGTTTGAAATCTAAGGCTATTTGTCTGTCTTTTGTATATTGAGACATGTTTCTCATTTGAGTCTGAAGTTTTTGAGTTGGTGGTCATCTTCAGGTGCACTTTGTGCTGTATACCTAATGGATAAGGAAGGGAGACAAAAGCTCCTGATTGGCAGTTACTTGGGAATGGTGAGTGTGGATGATATATGCCTGTACAAAAGCTAGTGACTGGAAAAAATAATATCATCATGATCATTGTTCTTTATCTTCTTTTGAGGTTTGAAATTTCAGCTATATTATGGTATTATTAGTTTGTTGGTCCACTGATGCACCAAAACTTACAAAAAAAAGATAGCAGCATGGATTATCTAAGTTATGAATTATTTTTCTTTATGCAGGCAGTTTCAATGTTTCTTATTGCTTGTGCTATCGGTTTTCCAGTAGATGAAGAACTCAGTCACAATTTGTCAATACTAGGAACTCTGATGTAAGTAACTTTTCCCTAGAATCCCCACATAATTTTAAAATCTGGGAAGAGATTAGACAAAGGTTTAGCCCATGGTAGTTTTGCAAGGAGAAAACAGTTCTATTTAACTGACTCCAATTAATTTAAAGTTCTTTGAACGGAGCAACATAGAGAGCTGCCTCGCTGTTTACTTTTGCTGCCTCTCCATATTTAGCAGTTTCATCTTGTTGGTCAACAGGCTGTGAGTTTTGAAAGCCATTGCATTTAGTACTTAGTACTACCCAATTAATTGAAGATTTAGCCTTTGCTTGGTTTATTTGTCACTTTCTAAATTAGTTAATAAGTTTGGCATATGAAGTGAACTTGGGCCACCTATGACCAGCAATGCTAGATTGATATGACTCAAGAAAAGGCACTTTTGTGGCTTACAGATATGACCTGATGAGAGAAAAAGATTCCACCTGATTGCTGGTTATTCAGCGTGACTTTTATTTAGCAATTTTCTTATTTCAAAAGCTCATTATTCTACCTTAATGAAACTATGAAAAAACCCACTGCATATTTGAAACCCTGCATTTTGTTTGCATGCCTTTTCAACATGATATTGTGATCCAAATAAAAGCTGAGCTACAAGTGAGACATATAGAACTATGCTGAACAGCCATATATTGCTTGCATCACTATCAACCTATCAACAAGTGAATGTTATATTAATAAGGCCATGTCATGGTTATCTTATCCATACATATAAGCATTTGGAACATGTTATAACCTTTTCCAGTACATGCAGTATCTTTTTTCGATGTGCAATTGTTCTGGATGCTTTGCTTCATAGCATCATATAGTATGGATATGCATATGTAATAATTCATGCATAAAATATCTACTTGTATTCCCTTTTAACAGACATCCCAAGTGAATCTGTTGTCCTCCAGAATACAACTCTACCTTCAGGGTTTGCTGCATTCATTTCTAGGTCGATTTTTGCAATAGTGAGTGAAAACTTGAAATGAATCTTGCATTGATTGCTTTTGAACATGTACTGCCCTTTTCTCTTGAGAATTAGAAATGAATCGCTACGCGACGATGTCAAAGCATGACATATAGCACCATCCTGATATTGCTAGACACTAGGGTGTTTTAAGGTGTCCAAAATCCTTTCCTACTAATCTGGAATATAGGAGTATTATGCATTAATGAGATCTTCATTGATAACTCTTTTGGCTCTTGCATATAGGTACATTTTCACATTTGCCATCGGAGCTGGCCCTGTAACTGGTCTCATCATACCAGAACTGAGCAGCGCCAAGATGCGAGGGAAGATTATGGGGTTCAGTTTTTCTGTTCATTGGGTAGGTACTCAAATCATTTTCCATAATTTATTCCCCAGAGAAAGGAAAAGGCAAGTTCTGCCAAGTCTTGTTGATGTTTAGGTCAAATATCTAGCATTTGTACTGTCTGGCCATTTCCCATGTTTCTAATTGGATTTGGAAGAGAAAATGGGAAAGATATAGCACCATTGCTGTTTCCATTCTTATATATTTTGATCTTCGAATCATGTAATTTCAGCTTCTTTACACCCCTTGTGAATTCACCTTGGTCATTTGATGTACCTTCTTTCAGGTTTGCAATTTCCTGGTGGGTCTATTATTTCTCGACTTGGTGGAGATTTTTGGAGTTGCTCCTGTTTATACCGGCTTTGGCAGTGTGTCCTTGTTAGCAGCAATATATGCCAAGTATTTCTTAGTTGAAACTAAAGGACGCTCTCTTGAAGAGATTGAAATGTCTCTGAACCCCGATTTCTCTGTCAGAGACAAGTGACCATAAATTGATTTCAAAGCTAGGACAGACGGCAGAAGACGGGATTGTAATGCTAGGACAGATGGCAGAAGACGGACAGACGGCAGAAGACGGGATTGTAATGCTAGGACAGACGGCAGAAGACGGGATTGTAATGCTAGGACAATTGCACAGATGTTTCTTTGGAAGGTTGTGATTGGTGATCCTTGATGCTAAGGTAGTGTAGTTGTGTTCGAGTAAACTCTAATTTCTGTGTACGCAACAGTTTTACGCACCACAAGTGACCGGAAGAAAAATCATCTGGTTTTCTTCTTTCACAATTTGCCAATTTTGTGCAGGGAGCTCGTTCATGTAACATCAATCAAATTTCATTTGATGCCAACTTCAGTTTGCTTAATGTATCACTTCTAAACTGAGTGTATGAAACCTCTACCTGTCCTATTAGTAAACCTTTCTCCTTGTATGATTTATGATTCCAAATTGCATATTACATGTAGATGGTAATCGCATGTTCTTGAGCATATAACGAGTTTATGCATAATATATAATGGGAAAAAAACAGTACCCAACTTTATTTCTTTCTGGACAATTTCGACCTATTAAGGGCATATGAAAAAACAGTTATGACTAGTTCAGCTTTAATTCTCTACGAGCTCTTAGATTTATGGTGCGTTTGAAAAATTGTGCAAATCGTACTTTGTAAAATTTTAAAAAAAAATTATTTTTTTTTATTTAAAATAATTTTTTTATATATTTTGAGATTGTTTTGTTATTAAAAATAATTTTAAAAAAATAAAAAAACTTCACAAGATATAAATCATGTTTCATAATTTTTTTAAAAAAAATTATTTAAAATTTAATTTTTTAAATAATATTATTTCAATATATTTCTAGATAAAAAAAAATATCAAACACACTTTTAAACAACCTTTTAATCTTCAAGACGGTGCGTCCATGGAGCTGGCTCATCGGTGGCCAGACTGTTTTGGAGCAGTCTGAAAAGTCGAGGATCAATATTATCTCGGCTTTACTCATGTTTAAAACCCAAAGCATTTACCTCTAATTCTTTGTGTTTTTATGCACCGATGATTGTGGTATGGGTGAGAGTTTCCCATGAGGTTCCTCGAGACAGAAGCTGGTCACACAATCGAGCAATCTAGGAGTCGGCAATTACAATCAATTCCTTAATGTCAATTTCTGGTGCGGGTAATTAAAGGAACAGCAGCTCCCTCTCACCAGTCACATTTGACATGTGCTCCCTAGGGTTTGATACAACCAATAAAATAAAAAGGAGTAACATCCTATCAATCACACATCTAATGTCTTCAGTATTCTACATTTCAACCCAGGTACGCGAGGCGGAAGGATTGACAGGCTGATCCACTGGTCATGTCCTTTTCATGAGGTACCCCAAAATGATGCCTACCAAGGCAACAAGAATGGTGTATATGAAAGGGATACCTCCTCGACTTCTGCTGGAATGATGCCTCAACAGCTCCTGCATACAATTGCGCACACATTCATTTTTAACACGGGCTCCGCTGATACCGCTACTAATGTCATCCTGCAAGGCAATCTATTTTCTATAACAGAAACTATTGTCTGTGATTTTGTTTGTTTTAGTTTTTTCATTTCTATATTGGGTTGGGGGGGGGTAGATATAATGATGATAAACAGGAAAATACAAACTTTATCATGTTTGTTGTCTTTCATATAACATTTCACAGTTGAATGTGAGATAGAATAAAAAGTGTTGGATTATGCAGATATTTCCTCACACAAGAAATGACGAGGTATCATACTTCAGTACGAAATTGTTTACATAATGAGAAAAGTGCATGAAAAGAAACAAGATCAAGCATAACCACTTAAAAAAACTTATTTATTCGCATGTACTGAATTTATTGGCATTAATAGCCAGGCATGATTGAACACTATATTCACCGTCTCCTTTTAAATGAAATTTACCTAGCAAATAGCAGCTCAGGTAATCAAGTGATAAAGGTCATGAAACTATTTTTTATTATTGTATAATTTGTAGCATTTGCCAGATATGTTTCCTCTTTACTTTCCCCGACTGCATTCATCTAAGAATATGGATTTCTTATAGTATATTGTTTTCTCAGCACCTAATATTTCTTGCAGTGAGAGCTGATCTAAAAGTAAAGGGTAGCTCTAAAAGCATTTCAGCACACACACTAACATGCTATATTCACATACTGAATGCCTTACCAGTTCTTTCTGAAGTTGCTTATTTTGCTGAACAGCGGAATTTTTCTCCTCAGTCAGCTTGGAAATGAGAGCCTTTGCCTGAAATCAGAATTATCATTTCAAGAATATGACCAAGTGTCCCAATCAAATATCTTAACAAGAAACTCTAAAGTCTAGTCAATGTCAAGGAAACAAAATTACAAACTTATATAAAATTTTGATTTTTGTGCATGTGATGCTGAGATAACACCCAAGAAGAGGGTGTCTCTGTGATATATCCCATGATGTGGTGAGTCTTAAGTGTGCAAACTCACCAAAATCATCCAGAGGTTGTGTAAGAAATCAAGAATAGTGGCCAAATCCTAGTTACATAATTGTCAATGAGTGGGGAACATAAGCAGCTGAGAAGTTGGCTTTCATAAATGGCTTGGCTGAACACCTGATGGCTAGGTGTTTTAGAATCTAATTCGAGGCAGGACTATGTAATTATTAAAAAGGTTCGAACTGGCTTGGCTGAACATCTAATGTCATGCTTTTAGAATCTAATGAGGCAGGACTACCTCATTATCAAAACTGGTTCGAACTACAGAATAGATGGGGAATCTGAGTGGCTCCGACATTCATAAGGATTCACCAATCAGCCAAAATAAGAGGATTCTCTGCCCCTATCAAAAGGAAGTAGAGTCCCCCCTTCTAATAACAGCAGCATTTTTTCATCCTAACACATTCACCCCCAGTCGGGAGATATACTTGAAAGTTGATGCAATTGAAAAACAAAACAAAAAAAAATTCAAGAATTGGGATTAAATAGGAAAACAACAGTTTACCAAGACACCTACAGGGTAGGAATGATGCCAAAAATAGCTGCTTCATAAATAAAGGAATCTATTTTTTAAATATAATGACACTCGTCAAACAGAAAAATAAGAAAATTGACCTTATTAGTCTAACAGTGCTTGATAAACAAATGAAGCCAGGGATTGCACATTTAGTATGTCCAACCAACCATTCATCACTAAGTTTTTCCAACAATTTGGGTTCAAAATTTATTGACAGAAGAAAAAGAATGACATACCTCAGGTGAGTTATCTTCAGGCTGTGGTCTCTGGACATTAGACCTTGAAACCTACAAAAATGATCACATGATAGAGAAACAATCTATTAAACCTAAGAGGGCAAACATAAAGACAAAACCTGAACATAATTCAATTCAAAGACCAGGGCATCAGACACTCACAGCTGACTGTTCGGAAGTGCTAAAATTCCCATTATCTGACACGGAAGCTCTAGGAGAAGAACCTTCCTCTGATTCTTCACGCACCGGTGACGGTGGTCCAGGTGGAGCAACATAAACAACCCTCAATTTGCACTCTTCAACTTCATGTCCCGCCTCCTTATTAAACTGCAAAACACAATACATTGAAAACCCATTTGCATAACCCATAAAATTAAACCAATTAAACCAGAAACAGAAATACTCAGCAAAATTATATCACTACCATCTCTGGAGTAATATCCTTGGCTGTAGCTCCAGGACTTGTAATTACACTCTGAAGTAAAAACTTGTCCTTGCATTGCATATCAAGTGGCATCTCCTTTTGTGCTTGCATTGTGACTAACATCAACAAACAGCCCGTCATTAAATAAACACAAATTTAGCAAGATACGAAAAGCCACATTAATAATAATTAAAGCACAAGAATTGAAGAGAGAAAGAGAGAGAAACCTATAACATCACAGGAAAGCCTTGGCAACACAACTCCTGTGTTAGGCCTAACACAATACTTCTTTGGATTTGTTGTCTTGACCTATAATAATTAAACATGCAAATCAATTTTATTATACAAACCCAGTTATTATAAAAAAAAAAAAAAATTGAGATTAACTAATCATTACCTTAAAAGCAACATAATTGTCACTTTTATTTCGCAACTGTAGAGAACACGAGATCTGCTTCTTTAATTCAACTACAAAAATCATAAAAAAGTTAGAAGAAAAAAAAGATCTTCAAAGAAAAGGAAAGAAATATAATTTCTTTCCAAGACGATACGTACAAGGGAATTGGAGCTCTTGAGGCTCGATGCTGAGAAGTTCGTCGGTAATCATTTTGATGGGATCGGCGAGAGTGTCACCGGAGATAGAAGCAAGAGTTAGTGGTTTACCGTGACCTAGGATAGTTTGGTTTTACGGTGTGAGGGGGGGGGGGGGGGGGGGAAAAATGGGGGGGGGAAATAGATTTGGTGACCAGAAGTAGAAATAGTAAAGTAACAGCGTTTTTTTACTTTCCCTGTTGCTTACAGCCGGTGGGTATTTGGTAACGCCAAATGGGGAGTAATTTTCCTCGGAAATACATAAATTTGGTGTTTGTTTTTTTTAACTTGCATGCACTTTGAAAAACATTTGCCGTTACGCCATACCAAACGTTGCCGTTAGGTTATTGCCACCGATGGATCCAACTCCAATGCGTCTGCCATTCTGCATTGTATATATCATTATTGTAATGGCGGATTCGGATATTCATCCTGAAAAGGGTATGAATTATGGATCAACTAACTTGTATATATCATGTTAATTATTATTTTTAAATAATTTTATTTCAAAAAAAATTTTATGTTAACTTAAACAAGTTTGGATTGAGTTTGATAAAATTAAACCAAATTATTAAAAATTTAATCAGATTTTATCAAATTAATATTTTATAAAATCCAATTAAAAGCACGATCTAAGTTAGATTTTAAAACTAAACTCTTTGTAAAGTTGATAAAACCAAGTCCAGTTTAACAATTATGTTATATATTCAAGTAAAATGTAATTTAATAGGTTATTTATAATTGAAAAATAATATTATGGTTTTTTTAATAAAATTGTCTGTGTTTGTCTGGTATTTAGGTGTATTATACATTTATACTTTTTTAAAATATATTTTTGATTAAAAATATTTTAAAATATTATTTTTAAAAATATATATATTATTATTTTTACATCAAGGCATGAAAACATAAAATAAAACTCAAAATAATATCACTTTAATATCTTTCATTCCAAAAATACTTTTTTTAAAAATAAAAAAAACAAGATAATGCATTACCAAAAGGTTCCTTTATAAGAGATTCAAAAAGCCTTGGGAAAAGTTTTTCTTATCGATAAAGGAGAATGGTTGGTGAAATAGTAAACAAGCTCAAGAGCCCCTTTAGTCCTTTACTTCTTCGATTCAGCTGAGGATGACAGAACACCCGTATCTAACCAGCCTGCCTGGAAAAATATCCTCAGCTTTGAAGTGAATTTGAGCAAACCTCCTCTGAGGAGTATTCTAAACTTGGAGGCAAAATATTCTGTTTTCAGAATTCCATCCTTGTTATTTTTATTCTTGTATTTTTAATTTGATCAATTAATTTTTATGTATTTTTTTTAATTTACCTAGTTGATTCTTGTATTCTCATGCTTTACTTTGTTAATTTAATAACTAACTTCTATCGAGTATAATTTTGAAACCTGACCCGGCCCGGTAGGTCGACCCGAGGCTGGAATCGAACCGGATTAAAAAAAAAATAGAAAAAATCATGACTCGGTGTAACCCGGCCGACCCGGCAAGTTGACCCGGCAAAACCTAGTCAAAAAATTAAGTAACGCCTTGATTTATATATATCTTTAATGTCTCAAGATAATTTATTTGATGGTATAAACCCTGTTTATCATCTCATAAATAAATAAAAGATATTTTAGCATGCATAATTACTATTAAGATTAAATGTTAACTACTTGATTAACTAAACAGATTTAGAAAACACAATGGTTATCTTGACAAATTTTTAAAACACACCTATTAATTAATCAAATTAAAAAATACAGGATTATAAATAAATATTTTTTAATAATATTTGAAATAAATAAATGACACCAGAGGATAGGTAAATTTAGTTTTATTGCCTTGAAGAAAGCGTCGTTTTGGTCCTACCCTCTAGCTAGTCTTTAAGTTGATTGCGGATGTGGACCTAAAAGAATGGTATGTTATTAATAATACATGCCTCGTTGCCTTCCCCATTTTATTTTATTTTTATTCCGGAAACTGGAACAATAAAGACAATAATATAAAGTTGAAAATCATCTCTATCAACAGCGAAAATAAAAAGGAATCATCACAATTAAAAAATAAATAAATGTTGAGAATAATTGCTCAGGGATGATGGCGTAGGTGTGTGTGTTCCGGATAGCGTGCAAGTTTTATAAAATTTTGAATTTTTTTATTTTAATATGATGTTAAAAATACAATTTTTATCACAACCACATGCACCACCAATAGTACAAGCATGTGAATCCTGCGAATATACAGGACCCACACGCATATATCTCTCGCCTTTTACCATAGTTTCATAAATTTGAGTTAATTCTCAAACCAACACGACGAAGGAACCTTAAAGTTTTACATGCGTGTATTTAGAAATGCTGAGAATTGCTTGTCCCATCCCAAGTTCACTGCTCCAAAATCTAGAATTTCTATTTACAGCTGAACTTGTTTGTCCCGAGTCCATTACTCCAAATATCCAAATCTCCCTATCCATGTCAATATCTAATTACTAATCATGTCAAGCATCTAGAAAGTGGAACATCGCCTACATAGATATCCTCTGTATTTATTTAGTTCTGAACGATTGACA
>Ga0307509_10004227_pt1 | contig 20955 bp, 20 predicted proteins | sample 10_EM_MG_FD_202245 | JGI IMG/M metagenome (GOLD analysis project Ga0307509, IMG submission 202245) | Populus trichocarpa ectomycorrhiza microbial communities from riparian zone in the Pacific Northwest, United States - 10_EM | ecosystem: Host-associated > Plants > Roots > Unclassified | place... | reverse complement strand
TCTATAGGACGCGATGCGGTTTCCCCGTCTGCAGCAAAGCTCTCCCCTTCAGAGCGCCGAAAATCCAAACAAGAGCGTAACAAGTATACCAAGAGGGCTCATCACACCCTCGACCATGTGGAACATCGTGCGAAGTCGTGTTTGGAAAGTCTTGCACATATTTGCTCCAACGCGGAGTTGATGGTCACTGAAAGTGACGTCGTCATTCTGCAACAAGCTTTCAATAGTGTCACACGTCGAGTGCCTTCAGTGGATGCCCGAAAAGAAAATCTTTCTCCGTTGCTCTCACAGATCGATAGGAGGGTGCAGGAACTTCGAACAACTCATCCGACCACTATTGATGGGCCAGTTATATATGACACCAGTATGTGCTCTTTCATTGTTCACCGGTCATACAGCTAATCTTTCAACAGCTCATCATTTCGAGATTCCTGTTGACCGCCATAGCCCAGTTGCCCAATTGACAATGTTCATAGCTGTTGTCTGCACTGTGATCATGGGGCTGAGTAGGCAGATGGGTAATCTGGTTCTCAACCTCTGCAGCCTCACCCTGCGATGGGCCTTTAAGGATTCTCAAGGGAACCTGACTGAACGGCAGTCATCCATTCTCAAACAGATTCCTGCAACGGTAGAGACCGTGTTGTCAAAATTCAATCTTGACGGAAAGACAACGGTTTTTGCTACATGTCCCGAATGTCATTGCACCTATGCACCATCCTTCCAGCTGGGATCTGATGTTCCATCCTATCCTACAACCTGTTCTAATCGACCCTATCCTGATGCGGATATATGTGGTGCTTCACTGCTGGACAAGGTTCTTGCTGATGATGGATCAGTGTCGTTCCGACCGATGAGACCCTTCGTTGTCTATGATTTCCACGACTTTCTTGCCAGCCTGCTCGCTCAAAAGGACCTGGAGGATATGATGGATCGATCCTGTGATGATTTAATGGCGTCTATCAAGAGGAATGAACCTCCACCCAAATATATGTCAGATGTTTTTCACGGGGAATTCATCCGGAAGTTCGAAGGTCCCACCAGTGGACAGCTTTTCGTTGATAGGCCAGGGAAAGAAGGACGTTATCTGTTTGCCCTCAATGTCGATTTTTTCAACTCGGAAGGCATGAAAATTCGCGGTGCTAGTACGTCTAGTGGGATTATTTCTGCTGCCTGCCTCAACCTTCCTCTCGACATTCGCTATAAGCCAGAAAACATGTATCTTGCTGGGGTCATTCCAGGCCCAAAAGAACCCCGCCTAACGGAACTTAACCATTACATGCGCCCAGTTGTCGATCAACTCTCCGCATCCTGGGAACGAGGCGTCAGATTCACCCGTACGGCCAATCATTGTGATGGTCGAGATACCCGCAGTGCAGTTGCCAATGCTGTATGTGATTTGCCAGCTGCACGTAAAGTCAACCAGAGCGCGAACCATTCCAGCCATTTCTACTGCTCTCATTGTGACTGCTTTCACAAAAGCACCTGTGGCCGGACTGACTTTGAGTCTTGGCACCTTCAAGACTGCAGGGTTTTACGTACGCATGCTGAAACATGGAAGAACGCGGCGACAAGAAAAGAGCAGGAGAACATATTCACGATGCATGGAATACGTTGGTCGGAGCTATGGCGTCTCCCTTACTGGGATCCTCCTCGGATGCTTGTGGTTGACTCGATGCATTGTCTGCTTGAAGGCCTTGCCCAGTTTCACTTCCGAGAAGTCCTCAAGCTTACTAATGCAGCCGCGGAGTGTAAGCCCAAAGTTACAAACGCTTTCGATTACGATTTCCCGTCACCTCTTTGTACCAAACATATCACACGTGCGAACCTGAAGGGTGATGAGATCAAGCAAGTCTCACAAATCCATGCCCTTCTTCTTGCCCCCCTTCCCGATGACACTGTTGAGACACGCTCATCTTTAATGAAAGCCCTGGAGCGAAAGAAGAAGAGTCCATTGGTCTATGTTGCAGAGAGTCTGGGCTTAATGCCTGATCACCCATATGAGCAGCACCCCATTCCTTTACCAAGCTGTGCTGGGCTCGGACTCTAACTACTTGGGTTTGTTATCTGCATTGCATTATCCATATCGTGCGCTGATGCAACTCTATAGCGTTTCGGCTTCCCACTGTCGGCTCCTAACCAATTACCCCCACTAGTCACTCCTGAAGTAATGACCCGCATCCAAGAGCTTATTAGGGACATGGCTACTCCGTCTTGGCTTCCACCCGTTCCCTATAACTTTGGAGATGCAGCTGCAGGAACCCTCAAAGCTGATGAATGGCGAACAGTCACCACTGTTTATATACCTATCGCCCTCATCAGCTTATGGGGTGGGAGAGCTGCTTCCCATGCGTCACAAGCAACTGCGAATCGCCTGAAGATGGTTCTTGATCATACTATGGCCCTGGTTTCTGCCATTATCCTGGCTTGTATGCGCACCACGACTGAGACCCGCATGACAGCATACCTAAACTACCTCAGGACGTGGGTTTCCGAACTCAGAATTCACCATCCAGATGTTGAATATTGGGTCAACCACCACATGGCATTCCATATCTATGACTTCTTACGTTTATTCGGACCCGTTCGATCTTGGTGGTGTTTTCCGTTTGAACGGTTGATTGGTCAATTGCAGCGACTCCCCCATAATCATAAGCATGGTATGTCAATTGTCTTTTCTATGTTTGGATAGCTTAATACATTCCTTTGCAGGCCAGCTAGAATCGACAATGACATTATCGTACCTTAAAGCTGGCCGACTTAAGCAGTGGCTTGGACGACAAGATTGTCCTGCGTTTCTTCGGGAGTGTAAGGTGATCTTTGACAAGGCTTTTCGCAAAAGTTCTGTCAATGATTGTCCTGCTGCTTCTGCTTTTGGACCTGTTCCTGAGGGCCTGAAGCATGTTATATGTGGCACCAAGGTTGCCCTCCGTGCAAGACATAGTGTTGGTGATATTGTTTACTCACGCTGTTCAACACATGTTGGTAACAGCTTAGTGGCTTTCTATCCGGGAGGGAATCGATCATCACCTCCTATTCCAGGGTCTATTCAACACATCGCTGTCTATCCAAATCAAGATGTCGTTTATCTTGTTAAGCGTCAAATGCCAGCCTCTCCTGGGTTGGTTGATCCCTATGTTGATTATCCGCACTTTCCTGCTCGCCTTTATACCAATGCACTTTCTCCTGACCTGGATCTTGTTCGTCCTGATTGGATTCTATCTCATTATGCATGATGGGCAATTGACAATGATCATGTAGTGGTCCTCATCCTGTCTTGTGTAAGTCGGTGTTTAAGTTCTCTTGATATTTTCTGAGACTTCCTATGTGACAGGACTGACATTATCGGGACTACCCAATTCGCAGCCTCCTTTCACGCAATCGCGATGGGTTGGAGTCATATAATATGAACCTTGTAGATGAACTCATGTACAATTATTTTTATTTTCATCATTGGACAACTACATGGGTGACAGGCATACGATGAGCGTATGATGAGCGGGTGATGAGCGGGCGATTCATTTCGTGCCCACTTTCATTTGTGAAATCAATCTACATATTGGGGAAGTTTTTTATGCCATCTATCTTATTTATATAATGTTTATTGTTCAGTGATTTTATTTTTAAAATTGAAATCTACATAACTGAATCCCAAAATGTTTTACAAAGAGGGGGGCTTATTATTGGATTGATAACTAAGAAATTCTCATCCCAAAAAAGGAGCGCTATTGTTTAAATGATATCTGCTCTTATTGTTGCGTTTGTTTTTTAATATAGGGATTACTGATATTGTAATTTATATTTGCACTATAAAGTGCCACAAGAGGCGGACTAATATTTTAAATGTCTAATTTGATTTCGGAAATACATTTAAGTGGCCCTTATATCGTGAAGCCACCCATGTGTTATATAATAGAGAAGACAGGCGTAAGCGAGAATGAGGAGAACATGTTGATCGTTGTGCCTGAAAAGAGCATAACGGCGTGCGAAACCAGATTTTGTTTATGTAATTGGTTCACTGGGCCCGAGACTATGGGTTCTCGACATCATATCACTTTTGTATTGGCTCTTCTAAGGTCATCTGTTCCTGGATTTTCTCCTTCCCATATATTTTTCCTCCTTTTCTCGATGGGAGCCGAAGGAACGAGATAAGTGACATGGTTGCTAACTGCCAAATATACGGGCACAGTGAATATTTGATTCTGGATAGGTATTATTCGCAATGGTGTGGTTTTGGTTGCCAATTGCTATCCGTACCCAAGACTAATGATTGCACCAAGCTTTCCCCATCGAGGTTATATGCTAGACCACGAGTAGAACCCGGATTGGTTCGCAATTTCCCGGGTTAAGTAGAGGTGTGCAACAGCGGGCATCACGTACGATCGCCTCGTGCGCTATGTGAATATATCGAAGCCTGTTGACGTTCCTTGGTTTATATATAATCCACCCAATGACCAATGCCTCCCTAAGAAGATGGACTTCCTACAAGGATTACTCGCATTCATCACGCGTCGCAGACCACAACAATCACCCAGTCAAACTACCACAGAAACACACTCACCGCCCCATCGACTAGTATGTTCAACTTCCATGGTGCCGTGACTGTGAACATCATCGGAGGCAATTTTTCCATGATCGGTAAACCTCACTTACTTGCTTCCTCATTATGCGTTATTTGACAGAGTATCGAGTAGTATCGCCGAATGACCCCAGGGTAAATACTCCTACGGCTGGAAATCAGACAAGCGATACCAACGAGAGAAGGCCAGCCTGACTAAGAACCCAGGGATCATAACCCTTGTAGGTCATTCTTCTGCAAACGACGCAGCACAAGCCTGACCAGCTGATGTTTCCGAAGGTACACTCGCTGGCCAAACCAGATTCCATTGTCTCGCCGGTACTGCGCCCAAATAGAACGAGGATTCCTTACAATCGTAGTCGTGCTAACTCGGCCTTGAAGAATTTTTTTATAACGAATATTAATGGTATTCACACTCCAGGAGTCCAAAACCCACCTGTGTTTGTCCGTGCTGGCGACGACCAAGCTGACGCTTCGGATCCAGAAGTATCTTCCACTTTCGTTGACGACCGGCTTGATGCTAGAAGCATGTAACGAGATATCCGTCCGTCCGTGCCATGCAGTCGGGATGTTAAGAAAAGTGTTAAATCGTATGGGGTTGCAAAAGTCAGCCATGAGCTTTGGTCAGACGAAAAGCACCGGAAAGCATCAACTCGAAATGAGTTTGGCTCACTGTAGACCTGGATTCACCAAATGAGGCGCGGACCAGTGATTTATATTACAGATTAACAATGGACGTTGAGGTTCCGCAACCTTGAATGTTCGTGAAGTAAGAAATGACCGATATCGCTGACGCGACTTACTGGTCCTGTGATCCAGTCTACCTGGGCTCTACACGTTCGTCCTCTCATTGACATGCGACCTCTCCATCGACGACCCCCAAGTTCTGGTTTATTTCGATGTGGCCCTGCTCAATCTGCATGTGCCCCATCTCTCGCATGTCGATAATCGAATCCTAAGCACACCATATTCCCAGTTATCTCGATTGAATTGAACGCAAACACACCGATGTGCATCCGCACCAGCGCAAGACCACAGTTCCGATGGGTCACTGGGGCCTAGCCAATCCTTCTGAAATCCCTCCAGGAACGTACCAACGTTCGGTGCTAACGTTCTATACAGTCAAATATGCATATGCAGATTTTGCTGTGGGGAGGGCGCTTACTAGGAAGGGCAGACGATTTTGAGTGTGCCGTCTATGAAGATTCTGGTGAAGAAGCGGGTGGTGACGAGGGCGCAGGAGAGGGTGTGCATGGGCCGGAAAGAGCAATTGAGAAGAGGACGATGAGTGGGAAGACAAGACCCTCGCGACTTGGTAGAAGAACAGGTCGAGGTGGTTAGTAAGGGGCCTATGATGTTCAGCAGTGTCATGGGCATGGTCGGTTTCGGTGATATAGAGTAGTGATTACCAGGCATCAGCGCTCTAGAGAAGGCAGGCCAGACTTTGAATTTGGGAGGATGGAGAGCGTGTAAGCGAAGGTGTTGAACGTTGTGCCTGAAACGAGCACTTGCCAGTGCCATTATAACGGCGTGCTACCCATCCAAATGTCACATGTCACACACTGCACGTGTCGCACAGCGGCCCGCTCTCTCAGGCTTTTCTGCCCCCCGCCACAACACAAGCGCCCAAGCTGCTCTGCACTTCTTGGTGAATTTGAACGAAAATACACGTCCACGAAGATGCAAAATTGAAGACCCAAGCATTCAGGATTGCCACTACTGACACTGCTGAACGTCATAGGCCCCTTACTAACCATCTTGACCTGTTCTTCTACTACCAAGTCGCGAGGGGTCTTGTCTTCCCACTTATCGTCTTCTTCTCAACTGCTCTTCCGGCGCCCATGCACACCCTCTCCTGCACCCTCGTCACCACCCGCTTCTTCACCAGAATCTTCATAGACGGCACGGCACACCCCCCAAAATCGTTTGCCCTTCCTAGTAAGCGCCCTCCCCATCATCACCAAAATCTGCGTATGTGAATGGAACGTTAGCACCGAACGTTGGTACGTTCCTGGACGGATTTTAGAAGGATTGGTTAGGCCCCAGTGACTCATCGGAACTATGGTTGTTGCGCTGGTGCGGATGCACGTCGGTATGTTTGCGTTCAGATCCTGGAGCTATAATCGAGATAACTGGAAATATTGCGTGCTTAGGACTGGATTATCGACATGCAAGAAGAGATGGGGCACATGCAGATTGAGCAGGGCCAAAATGAACCAGGACTTGGGGGTCGTCGATGGAAAGGTCGCTTGTCATCATTGAGAGGACAAACATGTAGAGCCGATCATGAGAACCAGTAAATCGTGTCAGCGATATGGCTCACTCCTTATCTCACGCTCGAGCATTCAAGGTTGTGGAATCATGACCGTTGACTGTTAATTTGAAATATAAATCACGGGTCCGCACCTCATTTAGTGAATCCAGGTTTACAGTGAGCCAATCTCATGGACATGTTTCTTTCACCAGCTGAGATTATTTTGGCCTTCAGTCGGGTTTCTCCACCACAGTATCGCAACATTCACTTCATTTCGAGATCGTGCGTTCCAATGTTTTTCATCTGACCAGAACTCATGGCTGACTTACATAACTTCTGCAGCCCCATACAAATTTAACACTCTTAACATCCTGACTGCAATAGCATGCACGAAGAGTTTCGGATTCATGGAGTGTGAACACAAAATTCATTGATGTTCATTATTAAAAATTTCTTCAAGGCCGAGTAGCACGACTACGATTGTCCGAAACCACAAAGAATATGATAGGAATCCTCGTTCTATTTGGGCGCAGCACCGGCGAGACAATGGAATCTGGTTCGGCCAGCGAATGTACCTTCGGAAACATCAGTTGGTCAGGCTTATGTTGCGTTGTTTGCAGAAAAGTGACCTACAAGGGTTATGATCTTTGGGTTCTTAGTCAGGCTGGCCTTCTCTCATTGGTATCGCTTGTCTGAGTTCCAGTGGTAGGAGTATTTACCCCGGGGTCAATCGACGGGACTGCTCGATACTCTGTCAAATAGCATATAATGAGGAAGCAAATAAGTGAAGTTTACCGATCATGGAGAAATTGCCTCCGATAATGTTCACATTCATGACACCATGGAAGTTGAACATAGTAGTCGATGGGGCTGCTATGTGTGGTGAGTGTGTTTCTGTGGTAGCTTGACTGGGTGATTGTTGTGGGCGGTGGGTGATGAATGCAAGTAACCTTTGTATGAAGTTCATTGAAGGAGGCACGGGTCATTGGGGGACAATATATATATGGGTCGAACATTTCACTCTCAGATTCCCTTTGTGGAAATGTGAGATCTAGATGGACTTGATGTTGGGTAATTCAATTTGAGCAGGACCCTGATCACCCTTGCCCCTGTTACTGGGCGCCTTTTGGGACCGAAAGGAACCACTTAAGCGCTCGAGTTCATGCTGGGACCAACTCCTGCGATTTCTCCACAAAGAATTGCCTACAGCACTTATTTTCCAATGGCATTTCGGCACTGATCTCTGGACATTGAATTAACTCTCGAATGTTTCTTCTGGTTACTACCGGATCTCCACTCCTTTTCAAGCAAATCTGCTTGAGGTCCTTCTAGGTAATAAAAAGTCAGCAACCTGAAGAGGACTGCGAAGACTTGTCTTATTGCTTTTGCGAAGTCGAACATCACACATGCTTAATATGGATGCCACAATAGTACTCTTCAAGGACAACAAATTTGGAAAAAAAATGATAAGGATTTGTTATATCTCACTTTGATTAGTACCCGGATATTTTAACTTCACCTTCGTGTCAATAGAGCAGACGAAGATGGACGATTACGAGTATGTTCCATGGTGTTAAGACCATGAACATCATCGGAGGCACTTTCTTCGTGATTGGTACGCCCAAGTATAGTGCCCTATTAGATAAGCATCATGCAGCACCGTCGTCTGACCCAGGGACTCCAACTCACGAAGGCGTGAATGTTCCTACGGCTGGAACTCAAACGAGCGATATGGATGAGAGAAAGGCCAACCTAACGGACGCCGTGGTGGCGGTACCCAAGGTCATAACACCTGTAAGTTGTTCATAAGCAAACAACGAAACGCAACTGACTGACATTTACAAAGATTCAAATAAGTTGCCCGAACCAGATTCCATCATCTCGCCGGTGTTGCGCACAAGTAAGGACTAAGGATGCGAACGTAATCGTAGTGTTGTTCAGAATAACTAGAGGAAATCTTTTAATAACAAACATCAATGGCTTGGGTATTCACAGCCATGAGGCGAAAACCCACCTGTGTGTCCCTGCTGGCGACAACAAAGTTGACCACTTTTATCCCAGAGGTATCCTCCTCGTATTTCCGGCTTCTTTGACAGGCGGCTTGACGCTAGAAACATTAAACTGTATGGGGTGTAGAAGTTATGTATGGAAATTCAGACCCTATTCAGTTCCCGACACCGTGATGGAGAAATCTGACTGATAATTTGTCGGCAAAAATAATCCCAGCCTGTAAAAACCGTTCGGTGACTGAGATCGGTTCGCCGTAGATTTCTCCAAACACGGGCCAGCTAAGAAATGACCCACATCGCTGATACGACTTGCAGGCCCTAATGATCCAGTGGGTCTACCGAGGCTCTAGACGTTCGTTCTCTCATTGGCAAGCTACCTTCCATCGAGGACCTCGAACAAGCCAAAATCCTGGTCATGCCGAAGTGGCTCTGCCCGCTCTTATGTGCTATGTCGATAATCGAATCCTAGGCACAACATATTTCTAGTTATCGCTCGAGGGTGTGAACGCAAACATACGCACATGTATCCGCAATGGGGAAACACCAGGCCCAATGAGGGTTGGTTATTACCAACCAACTTTCATTATATATCCTGGGTCCAATCGCCGATCCCTCTGAACCTAACAAAATATTCGGCGCTGACGTTCCATACAGTGCATTGTTCGTCCATAATTATTTCGGAGGTCATGTTTCCAATTGATTACGATGGAATGGAGGACAACTAGGGAGGAGAGAACGATGTTGAGGGTAGTAACGGGTGTGCCGTACGTGGCGAGGGCGCAGGAGAGATGGATGAAATGTGCCGCGGTGAGAGTGCGCGCTCGAGAGGAGGAGGGTGAGTGGGAGGATGAGACTTCCCGCGACCTGGTAAAAGGGCGCGTCAAGATGGTTGAGCGTCGAGTTCGTCAGCGAGAGGCTTATGACGTTCAGCAGTATTGGCATCAGCGCTATTGTTGTTTTCGGCGATGTGGCAAACCAGACTTTGATTTTAGGAAGGTGGAGAGGGAGTGGGCCAGGATGAAGAGGAGGAGGTGTGTGAGGAAGAAGAACGGGGGCACTGAGGACCCATTTTTTGAAGAAGATGAGAGAGCGTGCGGCGAAGATGTAGAAGACGGCGACACCGAATGAATTTCCTTTCCCAGGCACAATGTCATGCTAGGTCTATATATAGTCCTCTCTCGGATGGCTACAGATTACTTACATTCATCACTCGCCGCTGACCACAACAATCACTCAGCCAGTCTACCACAGAAATATACCCATCACAAGCAGCATCATCGACTAATATGTTCAATGTTGGCACCGTAAACGTCATTGAAGGCACTTTCATCATGATCAGTCACGGTAAGCCTCGGTTACTTGCTTCCTCGTCGTGCACCATTAGACAAGTAGCAGTACCCTCGATTAATGCAGCGACTCTGGAGAGAGGGCCAACCTGACGGTCCGTGGTGGCATCCCGATCATAGTGCTGTAAATTGTTTGTCAGAAAACGACGAAAACCTGACTGACATCCAGAGAGTGTCCGAACCTAATTTGGTCGTCTCGTCAGCACTGCGCACATATGGAACACTCGGGCGTTTCGAACGTAATTTATGCACTCTTTGTCATTTCGGAAAATCATAGTCGTGTCATTCAGGTTACCTGGAAGGCCCCTGGCAAGATCCAAGACCCTTTCCAAGTTCCTGGAACAGATTTTACAGCCCTTCCACAATCGCCTCGTCCTCGAGGCATCCCATATGCTGTTCGGTTCTCCACACTCACGCTGTAATGCTGCCTTTTACTGCCACTTGCCTTATCAGCCCAACTACACTTGAGAACTCATCTCTACGGAAGGCATTCTGGGATGAAACTGGATGGTCTTCTTGTGGAAACGCAAGACATCGGATGAGCTTGGCGTCTTTCCGAAGCTGTTAAATTAGCTAGGCTTTACACTCGGGTTTACTCCCTGCATGGATAAAACCTCGGCTGGAGATACAAACACAGCTACTCGGCGTTTTTTTTTACATTGAGGTCTAGCCTACGATGGCAATGGTTTGGCTGAATTATATAATTTTACAAATACCTTGTTCAGTCAGACATCTGGAAAACGGTGAATTGTTGTGATTGTCAAAAAAAGAAGATAAACAACTCTGGATATTTCTGATATATAGAACTTTCCCAGATCCTGTCGCCCCCACGACGCTGCCAGTGATTGAACCAATCAAATCTTCAGAGAACTGCCATGAAAACATACACAATAACGATATCCTTGTAGACTGCAGATCCTCAATAGAATTTCTACATGCAATCCTGTTCGCAGTCTTGCAATTCGAATTCGATCCCACACCGCGAGGATGTCACGTGAGTGATGCGCTTCATATGTCATTGTCACCACACTGGCAGATCGGGGGCGCAAATCGGATTCCGGAACTTTCCGTCCTCCCCTGAACCTAATTTAGAAAATCCTTGATAGGCTTGGAGTGACCAACAGGAATTGCTCCCCTGCTACATAAGCAAAAACCTTTTCTGTTGCCAGTGTCAGGTAGAGTAGTCTTAGAATGTTTATGTTGACATCTGAGCCAATTCTTAGTGAGGAGCCTAGCAAATCATAAGTGCTATAATCTTATTCGAAGTAGTTGCCGCCTGTTGTACGAAAGGAAAGCCGTTGATTGGTAATTAAAACTCCGCTTACAGTCGCTCAGATATTGAACACCTCGTCTCATAGAACGACCTGTCATGGCAGGTCTATCGCTAGCGTCGTTCTCTCCCACATAGGAACACCTCTCCCAGCTAGACGCACCCCTTGACATATTGATCCATTGGGACATAGAGGTGGACTACAAAGATGAGCCATAAAGTTCAAATTCCGAAGCGCACGAGGCATGATGGAAGTGGATTGGCTGCATAACATGGACAACCCACTTCTTTCCCTACTTTTCCTACCAAGATGGATTTTATACGAAGATTCCTTGCATTCATCACGGGCAGCCGACTACGACAATCACCCAGCCACCCACCACAGCCAGCAACCGCATCAACTAGTATATTCCATGATGTCAGGACCGTGATCATCATGGGAGGCATTTTCGTCGTGATCGGTAAGCCATTACTCACTTACGCCCTCATCGCGCACTGTTAATAAGTATCGAGCAGTACCCTCGACTGACCCAGGAACTCCTACGCACGAAGGAGGGAATACTCCTATGGCTGGAACTCAGACAGGTGGTATGGACGAGAGCAGGCCAACCTAGTGGACACCGTGGTAGTGTCCAGATCATACTATGCTGTACGTCGGCGTTCACCAGCAAACGGCGGAACACAAGCTGACTGACGTTTCCAAAGATTCAGACAAGTATATTCGTTGGCCGAACTAGATTTGGTCGTCGCGCCAGGAGCGCACATCGGACAGAAGATTCAAATACATACCTCCTTGACGGCTATTTGTGATTTTTGGCATCCTAAATATATTTATAACAAACATTAATGGCTTGCATAAAAACCACGAGTTGAACACTCACCTGTGTCAGTCTATGCCCACAACAATTGCAATTGATCCCCCTTGGTATTTCTACCTTCTTAATGGCCAGCTTGACACTAACATGATGCGGACTCAGATGTTGACATTCGCATAAAAGAGTGATAAGGTGTAGCATTTCTTTGCGGAGAAATAGCAGGCGTTGGGCGCGCTTAAATACGAAAAAGTCGGGCTCTTAATGTACCTGGATCAGCGGTATATATTTATAAGATGCGTCTCAGGGGATAGGCGCCCAGTCCAACCCAGGAGTGATCAGGGTCCTGCACCAAATTGCGTCATTTTAGTGCTCATGCTTCTCACGTGTCGCACAGCCTTTGATAATCATTCAATGGGGTCGAATTTGTCCCTTCCTACTGAACTTGTGCATTCACGTTCATTTTTCCAGGCCCACCTGTCTTTGCCACATAACTGAAGTACAAACACACTGAGTACTGGTCAATAGAGTCACGACAACAATCAAGCACTTACCGTGAAGATGTGTTTCCTACACAGATTCTTTACCCGTCGCCGATTAGCAACAAGTCACTCAGTCTACCTCGCAAACGCAGCCCCCACCACAAACCGTCTGATTGACAAACATGTTCCACCATGCTGGAACCATAATAATCAATGGAGGCCTCACCATGATTGTGATCAGTAAGCTTGGTTGTTCTTCGTCGCATTCCATCAAACATATAGATACCAAACAACACCGTCCATCTATGCAGGGAATCCGGTTCTTACCACTGGTTCTCGGACCGGTGATATCAATGAGGGGAGTCCTGCCCTCTCAACCTGAGGACGGACAGTGGTATTCAATAAATAAATGCAGGTGTACTTATGCACACATGTAAGTTGATTGTTCGTATACATGACACAGGTTCAACTTACTGACGTTCCCATAGCATTCACCAATATTTAATGTCTGCTCGCTGGCTAAAGCAATACCAGAACGGGATAGAACTGATGGGACATTGTATGAGGGTTCGTAAATTATTGAGGGATTCGGCGGCGGCATCGTCGTAGTCGTTCAGGGTACTTGCAGGAAAGTTTTCAAGAAATAGGAATGGCATACGAATGGGAACACACATATGATGCCTCAGAGGTGGTCGATCTAAACTGATAGTATCTGTCTTGATTCCCAGACGTATCGTCCAGCCCATCAGTGCTCTTCTTCATCTATACATCTCGTTTTCTTTGACTTTTGTCGTTCTTCTTTATCGTGTTGGCGCCCTTTCTCCGTCGTGGCCAATCCACCATCTTCAGCGAACCCATGTGGTGGAACGCAATCTACTACGATGACTCATCAGCATCCCGTTTTCAGGTGGAGGAAGGAGTAGAAACAAAGGCTGACGTTTGAAGGGTGCCGGGCCGAAAATATCAACACCTTCCACTCGAAATAAGGTGTTCCGTGCCAAAAGGTATGCCAGCGGAAATGTGGTGCATCATAAGGTTCGATTGGTGGTCCAAGGTTTCTCGCAGATACCAGGCATCGATTACTGACACAGTTGCACCTGTAAAATGTTTATCATCGATCAAAGCGGTTCTCGCTATTGTGGCGAAGGAATATTATGAGATTGAGAAGGAACAGATCAAAGGCGCGTAGCCTTCGATGGGTCAAACATATCGGGCAACCGGAACACAGGACAATCTGACAGATCCTGATTCAATAGCGTGCAGGAGATACGAAAAGAATTAGTAACTACTAACCCAGTCACTCAGCTTGACGAAACATACCGGCTCAATGTCCAAGATCATCTCTCTGCTGTTCTTCCAACACTCAACAGTGGAAGTTGAGCGTGTGGCGCTCTCGCCTTCCTTCCCTCCCTCCTTCACTCTCTGTTTCCCCTCCTCCTATATATTCCGGCTCTTTATCCCAGAGCCGGTTAGAATTACAGTTATTGATGATGCACAACGGCTGTGAAGGCAGGGAAAAGCATTAGGGTTGGGTATGGAGCGAGAGAGAGAAGAATCCTTCAGGTAATGGTGATATCGCCAAACGACCAGACCCCCAACAGACTCTGTGCGACTCCACGGACGGTGGAGGAAACCATGTGGGTTAACGGTGAGGTGACCTTGATGGAGAACAAGGAAGCAATGGACATGAGGAAGCGTGCCTAGGACAAGGGCGAGAAGAAAAGAGTTAACGGCGTTCATGTATGATGGGGCCATGGCGCTGCCATATACATGACGATGGAGTGGAGAGGACAGCGCAGACGATAGCAAGGTTTGATCGTCAGCGAGAGGCCGATGACGTTCAGCAGTATCACGGGCATCAGCGCTCTTGTCGTCTTCGGGGTTTAGATAATAGAGAAGGCAGGCCAGACTTTGAATTTGGGAGGATGGAGAGCGTGTAAGCGAAGAGGAGTTGTGCGGGGACGTATTGAACGTTGTGCCTGAAACGAGCACTTGCCATTATAACGGCGTGCTACCCGTCCAAATCACCGCAATCTGTCCGGTTTGAAGTTCAAGTTCATCTAGATCTCAAAGTGACATTGCCACAAAGGGAATCTGAAATGTGCTTGTTCGCCTCATATATACATAATCCATCCAATGACCAATGCCTCCCTACGAAGATGGACTTCCTACAAAGATTACTCGCATTCATCACTCGCCGCCGATCACAACAATCACCCAGTCAAGCTACCACAGAAACACACTCACCACAAGTAGCAGCCCCATCGACTACTACGTTCAACTTCCATGCTGTCCTGACTGTGAACATTATCGGAGGCAATTTCTCCACGACCAGTAAACCTCACTTACTTGCTTCCTCATTATGCGTCGTTTGACAGAGTATCGTCGAATGACCCCGGGGTAAATACTCCTAGGACTGGAACTCAGACAAGCGATACCAATGGGAGAAGGGCAGCCTGACTAAGAACCCAGGGACCATAACCCTTGTAGGTCATTTTTCTGCAAATGACGACACAAGCCTGACCAGCTGGTGTTTCCGAAGGTACATTCGCTGGCTGAACCAGATTCCCTTGTCTCGCCGCCGCTGCGCCCAAATAGAACGAGGATTCCTATCATATTCTTTGTGGTTTCGGACAATCGTAGTCGTGCTACTCGGCCTTGAAGAAATTTTTATAACGAACATTAATGAATTTGGTATTCACACTCCATGAGTCCAAAACTCACCTGTATTTGTCCGTGCTGGCGACGACCAAGCTGACGTTTTGGATCCAGAAGTATCCACCCCAGAACTTCCACTTTCGTTGACGACCAGCTTGATGCTAGAAGCACGTAACGAGATCTTCGTGCATGCTATGCATTCGGGATGTTAAGAGAATGTTGAATCGTATGGGGCTGCAGAAGTTATGTAAGTCAGCCATGAGTTCTGGTCAGATGAAAAGCATTGGAACGCACGATCTCGAAATGAAGTTCAATGTTGCGACACCGCGGTGGAGGAAACCTGAAGGCCAAAAAATCTCAGCTTGTGAAAGAAACATGTCCATGAGATTGGTTCACTGTAAATCTGGATTCACTATATGAAGTGCGGACCCGTGATTTATATTTCAGATTAACAGTTAAGGGTCATAATTCCACAACTTTGGATGCTCGAGCGTGAGGTAAGAAATGACCCATATCGCTAACATGACTTACTGCCTGGGCTCTCCACGTTTGTCCTCTCAATGACAAGCGACCTTTCCATCGACGACCCCCGAGTCTTGGTTCATTTTGGCCCTGCTCAATCTGTATATGCCCCATCTCTTCTTGCATGTCGATAATCCAGTCCTAAGCACGCAATATTTGCAGTTATCTCGATCATAGCTCCAGGATCTGAACGCAAACATACCAACATGCATCCGCACCAGCGCAAGACCACAGTTCTGATGGGTCACTGCCAACTGGGGCCTAGCCAATCCTTCTGAAATCCGTCCAGGAACGTACCAACGTTTGTTACTGACGTTCCATTCGCATATGCAGATTTTGGTGATGATGGGGAGGGCACTTACTAGGAAGGGCAGACGATTTTGAGGGGTATGCTGTGCCGTCTATGAATCGGTGATATAGAGTAGTGATTAATTGATTACCAGTAACTTGCAATTGCAGCTAGCTCGTGATCAGTAGTGGCAATCTTCAATTCGCATCTTTTGTGGACGTATATTTGTATGTATTTTCGTTCAAATCCACCAAGAAGTGCAGAGGTAAGGTGAGCGCTTAAATCTGGGCAAAGGGTAAAATGATGCGAGTGCGCGTACGCTAGTCTTTTCAATTGGCGCGGGACCCTGATCACCCTTGCCCATGTGCCTGATCGATTTTTCGCACGCCTTTGGCAGAGAAAGGAACCACTTAAGCGCTCGAGTTCATACGTTTTCCCATTTAAGCGCTGGGACCAACTCCTGCGATTTCTCCACAAAAACTTGCCCACACCAATACTGACATATTTTCCGATGGCATTTCGGCACTGATTCCTGGAGATCAATTAACTTTTGAATGTTTTTTCTGGTTACTATCATCTCCACTCGCTAATGCTCCTTTTCAAACATGTCGCGATTGTGCCTCAGTACATGACTAGTGGCCTTTCTAATACATGATTGTGATCCAATACGCATTAGTAGCTGCTAACCGATAATCACGTTCTCTTCAGTTTTTTGAGCCTAAAAATTCAAATTGGTGCTCAATGTCCGTCTTTCACCCATGCCGAAGCCGTGGCCGCAACTCATAGGTTTCTTAAAGTTAAACTTCTATCATATTCTCATTGACCAAGGCCCTGTCCCAGAAAACCCCACCAGTACCAAGTATACAGCCGTTTTCAAATGATATGCGCCTTGGACTTTTCTTTGTTTACACCGAGGGACTACAATAGGGGTTTGAACCGCGTCGCTTCAAATCATAAAATTCTTCCTATGTTACACTTTTTTCAATCGAATTGAAATCGTTTCCAGTTGCTGAGACAGAGTTTAAAGTTATGGCGATGCCCGGCCATCACATCATACATATATTCCTGACGCGACTGTCTACAGCAGCTTGGGTTGTGGGGGCAGCCCCTTCTTGGCTGTGCGACAGGTGCAGAGGTGAGCAGGGTGAGCGCTTAAATCTGGGCAAAGGGTAAAATGATGCGAGTCTGGCGTTTAACCATCTTTTTAATTGGCGCAGGACCCTGATCACCCGTGCCGGGCGTCGCCCGCCGAAAAAGGAACCACTTAAGCACTGACCTGAGTTCATGATTTTTCCCATTTAAGCGCCCTGCGATTTCTCAACAAAAATTGCCCACTGGCATATTCTCCGATGGCATTTCGGCACTGATCTATGGACATTGAATTACTACCGTTTCACGTAACATCTCCACTCGCTAATGCTCCTTTTCAAGTATGTTGCGATCCTGCCTCAGCACTGTAACACAACAGCCAACCCGCTCTTTTTAAATTAATACATATGATACAACACGCACCAGTAGCTGCTAACAATGTGATAATGTTCTGAATGATCACCTGTCAAAATAAATGCAAACATCATTTCTGTACATCATGACGATGTACATCATTGAGAGGGTATTGTAACGGAGATAGCTCAGGAGCAGATAAAGGACGATATGGGGGTCAAATTTAATCCCTTCCTTGTTCCTACTTCTCCTTTGTCACATAGCTACAGTACTTGTCCTCCAAAGGCCCTGGGCGGTACCTCATTTGATTTCGTTCCAACCTTCCGTAACAACCGTATTTCAAGATCTGGTAACCTACAATTTAAACTATGTCAGTCTCAACACAACTGACTGCTAGTCAATAGACAACAATCAAGCACTCACCACAAAGATGAGTTGAATACGAAGATTCTTTGCTCGTCGCCGATTACGGCAACAAGTCAGCGAGCCCACCTCGCAAACACATCCCCCACTGCATGCCATCTCACCGACCAACATGTTCTCCGGCATTAGAACTGTAATAATCAATGGGGGGATTTTCAACATGATTAGTGTTGTGATTAGTAAGTTTAGTTACTCCTCACCACATTCTATCACAATGCATATCAAACAGTGCCGCCAACCGAGGCAGGAAATTCGACTCCAAGTCCACCTCAAGAAAGTTCGAGTGCCACTACCGGTACCACTGGTCCTCGGACCAGCGATAACGATGAGGAGACTCCTGGCGTCGCGACTTGAGGAAGACAACCACATTATTCGACGAATAAGTTATGCCTCCGTGTAAGTTGTTTGTCAGTAATACACGGCAAAGGTTTGACCTGTTGACGTTCCCCATAGGATTCACAGATATTTAATTGGCTAAAGCAATACCAATTGCTCGATGGTTCGAATATTGTTGGTGGTTCGGTGGCGGCGAGGATACCTGAAGGAGATGTGTAAGAAATGCGAGTGGGAGAAGAATGGGAACACTCAGGCCGACGGACATGTGATGCCTCAGAGATGGTAGATCTTAAACAAGAGTGTCCTTCTTGTATTGCGATCCAAATTGTACGACCCGACATTATTTATAGAAAATGTATTGTGAGCTTTGATGGATCAAACATATCGGACACCGAAACTTTTGGACGATCCGACAGATCTTACTTCAATTCAATAACGTGCAAGAAATACGAAAAAGATTCGTGACCCGTACCGGCTTGATGTCCCAAGATCGCCTCTCTGTTTTTCCTGCAACATCCAACAGTGAAAGTTGAGCGTGTCGGAATGCATTATGGGTCACAAGACATGTTCTTCCTCCCCAGAGCCTGTTCAGATTTCAATTATTGATGATGCGTGACTGCTGTGAAGAAAGCAGTAGGGAGCGAGAGAGAGAGAGGAGAATGCTGCACATAATGATATTGCCAAACACCCAACAGTCTTTTGTGCCGTCGCGTTCAGCGGAGAGAACCATGTGGGTTATTGGTAGGGTGCTTAACCCTTCAGCGCTTCAGCAAGGAGCTTGATGACATCGCCCCCCTCGCCTACGAAGAGGATGACAGGGATGAGAAGGAAAGCGCTAACGGCGTCCATGTACCAAGACAAGACTTTGGCGCTGCCATTTACGCTCTGGACATCGAGAGACTTTTTGATGACAATGGAGTGGGGGGCGGTGACGAGGGAGGAGAGGGCACCACAGACGATGGTGAGGGTGCTGAGGGGTGTGCCGTCTAGAAAGATTCTTGTGAAGAAGCCTGTGGTGACGAGGGAGAGGAGGATGGGCGTTGATGGAAAGCGCCGCGGTGAGAGGGAGAGCACACGGTCGACGGTTGTTAATGAAGAGCCTACGGCGTTGAGCAGGATCATGGGCATCAGCGCTCTTGTCGTCTCCGGTGAGAAGGCAGACGAGACTTTGATTTTGGGAGCGTATGAGCGAAGATAAGTTGTGTGTGAGGAGAACAGGTGAATTGGGGTGTAGTTGAACGTAGAGGACCCATTTAGAAGATGCCGTCGAGCACTTGGCCGTTGTTGCTAGAGGAACGGCGTGGGAAGCCGGATTCTGCTTAGTGCCATCCGAGTCGGTGCCGGTGAAGGGGAACCCCTTGCGCACCCTATGATACGAGTCGTTTACTTTACGGTTTATTACTTAGGTATTTTTGTACCATAGGTAGATAGTTGTAACAATTGTAAAATTCGAGTCTCCTCGTGCTGTACTCCGTTACCCTCATCCTGTTGCAGACATCTTCGTTTTCACTCCTAGGCCTATAGTCTGAATAGGAGAACCGGAGGAGTAACGTTGTCGCTCTGAAGATGTGACTATAGTTCCCCACCAAATTGCACCGCAGGTGTTTTAATTCATAACAAGGGTAAATGAAGATCGGCTTCGGCAGATATGATCAGGTTCACAATGCGTTTTGACTTTTGTTTGACTTTGATAGCGAGCCACCTCAGCATTATGGCGAAAAACGTCGTGGTCAGCAAAATCTCTCTACAACGGGGTTTGCTAGGAGCGGTAGCTTGGGCACAGACAGTAAGAACGTGACACCAATAGCAATTCACGGGAACAGAAACCCCAGTACTTAGTACGTACCAGGTTGCAGAAATGCCGCCTCGAGCAAGCCTTGGGCTAATGTCCATGGTCCATTATTCCACTGCTCATGACGTTGAGTTCGTTTGTACTTACCAGCAAGAAATTGAATGACATATGGATTTCAGATCATCGCGATGGTGACAAAGCAACCTTGGTAACTCACTACAAATAAGCCCAACCCACTGAATCCACCGCCTAATTCGTCACGAAACAACCTCCCCATTTACCTCCCACGAACCCTCAACTTTAGCTGTTCGATGCCGATGCACCAATCTAGAAGTATTTCCTATGTCTGGGACACATGTAGAGACTGAACCCACACTCCTAGATCGCAGGCCCTGGGGTCCGATGGGAATGGAGTTTAGACGTTGAGACTCTGTGGACATTACCGGACTGGAGGGTACTGAGGGACTCGGAAAGACTGGTGCCACCCAATTCCATGCATGGCTTACTAATCCTTTCAAATATGCGAGCTGCTTTTCACGTTCCCTGCCGTCGATCCTCCGCTGGTGGCGTTCATATCCAGAGGCGTTATCACCGCTCTCTGCAAAAGAATCGAAAGGATTTCAGAAACAGATGAATGTGGAGAAGAATAGATCTTTACCAACTACGGTCAAGATTGGATATGGGCCGCCATCCTCGCAGGAATCCATCATTCGGATGTCACTTGCACAAAGAATGTCGGATGG
>Ga0307509_10004226_pt1 | contig 20956 bp, 19 predicted proteins | sample 10_EM_MG_FD_202245 | JGI IMG/M metagenome (GOLD analysis project Ga0307509, IMG submission 202245) | Populus trichocarpa ectomycorrhiza microbial communities from riparian zone in the Pacific Northwest, United States - 10_EM | ecosystem: Host-associated > Plants > Roots > Unclassified | place... | reverse complement strand
TGGGGCGTTTGTGCCTATGTTACGCATTACTTTCTACTGTGATCTGGATTGATCTCATGACTGCCAACGACCTCACCGTCACCTCAACACCTTCCAAAACCCTTCCGCCTGTTTTGGTGCCGTTGCTGGGGCCGCTGGGGCTCAAAGAGTATGTTGTTGTGTGCACGAGAAAGTCTCGGTATCCTGGTTCTTACCATGACCGCCTTGGAAGAATTTCAGTTCGCTCCGACAGACTTATCTGTCGAACCTTCCCCAGGAAGTTGTACCAATCGCCAGCACTCGTGATCCCAATGGTTATTGGGGTGCAGGTTGGGAAAACAGTATTCGCACGTCGTCACACTACGTGCGAGTGTTATATGGGGACACAGTCTCGGTTTGCCTATTCCGTCCTTCCCCTCTTTGCCTCCTACTGAGTTCCAACCAGGATCTCCCACAACAAGATGCTGCTGAGAAACTCGTATTTGGTGAAAGTAATAGCGCGTCAGACAGTACGTCTAATGGAGGGCTGTGTCTGGTAGGAAGGAACCCGAAACTCATTAACCAGCTTTGGAACGCTTCGTTTGGGTAGTATTATCATCACCCTCTTCCCGGCCTCGTTTTGAGGGACCAGCAACGACCACCTTCAAACTGGCACGCCCGACAGGATCCTCTTCATCAATTCCCTCGTTGCGAGGGTAGTTGTCAATCAAGGCCTTGTCACACTCTACCGGCCAACCTGGACTCTGCATCGCCTTCTCCATCAACCGGACAACCTCTTCACAATTCCCCAACTTTTTGACATTCGCAGCATCCCTACTGCTGGTGTTTTCCGTTTTCATATTGATGAATGCAAGGGATCGAAAGAGGACGAAGAGCTCCCTGATGAGGTTAGTAAACGGTGGGGATTTTTCGAAGGAGAGTTGGCGGAGTATGTCCGCACGTCCAGGCACAGTATACGTGATCTGTTTGCCCGCTCCACCAGTCTGCATGTCGGGATCCACTTGATCGAAGAAGAATTTTAAATTCAGTTTCTCGGGCTTGTTGTGGATCACCCAATGGACGCCTTCATAGAGGGTGATGAAAAAGAGGGACTCGAGTTCATCTGAGACCTCGTATGCCCTGCCAGGAGTGAGGAGTTGTGCGGTTGACGTAAACTGCCATGTGCCCTGGGAAATTGTCATCAGCGGCTGGTATAACAGAGAGGGGAGATAGAGACTTACCGTGCGCATGGACTGCCGTGCCCCCTTCTCGTTTTGACGTCGTGCTAAGTCAAAGTCGACCAATCGTCCATTTCCTACAGCGTCGATCATAATGTTTGGAACGCTGAGATCACGGTGAAAGAATCCCGCCCCGTGTACGTACTCGAGGGCTTTGAACAAAGTCAATACCAGGAAAATGCTGAACGAACCAGGCAAACACACCCTTCGCAATATCACGCATGATGCTGGTGAGATGTTTCGAGTCTCTGAACGCCTCCAGTGGAAGGAGCAACTTGGACAGGATCACTCGGTGGTGGATGTACCCCACCATCCCTTCCTTTCGCCGACGCTCCTTTGCGTAGGTATGAGCGATCGTGCGCTGAGTCTTAGTCTCGCACTTAATGGGATTCCTTGTGGCGGACACGTCGGATCCGTGAGAGTAGGGTCCAACGTTCTTCATGCCTGCATCCCCCACTTCTCCAGCAAGGTCCCGTACCAGTCGTCCTCTGGCTGGAGACCATCGATGTCTGGTCGCCAGGTGTCCTTCAAAAATACCAGCTCCCCCGTCTGCACCGACATTGCTACAAACCCACGGGTGACTCGCCCAGTGGAAGCCTTTGAGACATAAGTTGAGCGTCCAACAATGTAGTCCTTTCCGACCGGGCCATCCATAACAGATACCTTCCTTCTTGCGTACTTGGTGGGGCCTCCAACACTGTCAATAAGGCTGGAAAGTATTGGGTCCGCCGCCCCCTTCTGGCTACGTGTCTTCACCCGGTTGGAATCGGGTTGTGCCCCACATGCCACCTCAACAGCCTTGGCAAAAGCCTTGACCTCCTCCACTGTCGCGCCGCTGACAGTTGGATCCCATCCTCGGGCTTCTGGATCATCTGCCATCCGGTCAAATCGAAGGAAAAATTCCACCAGCTGACAGTTCCCCTCCTCCGTAGAATAGTCAATAGGTTCGCTGACGTTACAACCGGTGTTATCCCAACGGAAGAGGCGGGCGACCTTGCCGAAGATCCCGACGCTAAGTGTTGAGGTCCGGAACTGGTAGGCGCGCTGTCGAATTGAATAGAGAATAATTTGGTCACGACTAGCACGAGCGGTACCAACAAGTTTGGGAACCAAGTTGTGTTCGAGGCCAAACAGATCGGATGAGCTGCCGTGCTTCAACTCGACGAACATCTCCATCGTCTGGAATGAGGTAAAGGGGTGTTTGGGGGTTCGCCCGCCCTTCTTGTAGATGGTGACGTCGGGCTTATACTCAGCCTCCAATTCCCTGGACGGGGAGTTGGAGGTGTTGAATGCGGTGAACTGTGTGAAGAGCGTGTTCACAGCATCGACCTGGATGGTCTGTTGTAAATGAAAGATGTAAAGGAGTAGGGGATGAAAGAGCATACAAAGAGCCCATACATATCCTTTTCAGAGGTCGCCCCAGCCACGTCCCTGAATCCCGGGGAAGCCGAAGGAGAGGAGATCTCGACAGGGAGGAAGTCATCGAAAAAGGTCTTAACGGGCAAGGGTCCAACGAAGGTTTGTCGCATCTCAGTGTCCAAGTCAAGGTGGAGGCGGTCAACGTCAACGAGGGGAAGACTTTCCGTGGCGAAGTCTGCAGATGTTTATTGTGTGTGCCTAACAGGCATGGAAGATAGATCCGCCGGGAGGATCGAGTAAGATGGGGTCCTTTTCCGGTTGCTCGCTGGGAGAAGAACTGATGAAGGTGTCGCCAGCAGGCTGGTGGGCTGGGGCACTCTGGAGGGAGCTTGTGATAGTAAGTCCAGCCCTTGAGCGGCTGGAGCAAGAGGTCCCAACGCTGCATACCTGGGGGCTATGCCTTTTTTAAGGATGAGGTCGGCTGCGAAGCATGGATATGAACACAAAGTAGGTGCAGGTAGAAGGCCGCCAGGAGCGATGGGTTCAGATCGAGTTCAAGAAGGGGGGTGACTGAAGTCGATCGTTCGGCGCTCCGAGGGTAAGGTATAGGATCGACACGCGGCAGAGCCCTTCCCACACTAATCGTACCACGTGCACCCCGACCCTGTTGACCGTGCTTACCGCGATCCAGCGCCGTAGGCCGCACACTGGCGAGATGAGAACTCTGACCCGATATATGCAAATATTGGCAGGCCACTCGTGAACTTGGTAGCCCTTCATTACAACTTACCAGACAGTGTATATTACTTACCCGAACCTCGGAACAACGCACACGACCGACCAGTTTCCGCTTTCGGCTCGTTTCCTTGAGCGCATAAACCAACCGTCAGTAAGATTGATGCTCGTCTGTCCCTTTATCTCTAGATACCAGTCAGTGTAACATGTGCTTTAACGTCTTCGATGTCCATCCCGCCAATTCTACATGCCTTACATCGTACTTCGAGGTCCATGAGTCCCGAACCCACCGGGGCCCGCACGTCCAGACGATAACTGTGATTTTTTTTGGGTGTGGTACTTATAATTCGAAACTCCAAGACCTGGTACCTACGTTCCGGGAATAAAGAGCTTCAATTGGTCCTGCCTATAAATTCCCAAAACACTAAACCTATAGGAATCGATTCAAAACACACTCCCGATGTAGCCTACCGAGTGCAGTATCGATCCGCCAGTCACCGGTCAGTGGGCCGTCAATGTTGCAGGAAGCGAACGCCTCGCCTTATGCAACAGACGAAGACGATTGGGTGATTTCAGAGTAAAGTAATCCAGGGGCCAGCAGGTTATTATCATACCAAAAAGGATCCAGTGTAGCCTACGTTGAAGCGTGCCCATCGTTCTCAGGTTCCCGAAGACCTGTCGTCTCCCTAAGCCGCCTACATATTGTCTCGATATACGCGCGGTTAAACCTCCAATCTCCATCCTCTGCGAGTGATCCGCTAGTCTGTCGTGACAGGTCCGTGTCAGCGCAGGTTTCCCGTAAGGTACGGACGACAATTACCACATCCAGCGCATCCAACCTCTGCAAGAGTGCGCTCAGCTTGCGCGGAACTTCTACCCTGAACGACTCGGTGTCCATGGACGTCACTAATCTTGTGATGTGTGGGGTTGACGCCCGGATCTGAGACCCAGCAGGTTTGGCTTCCGTGTAGTATTGGAGGTGCCTCCAGAGCAGGAGGAGCAGGATCTCCAGAGTACCTATAAAACCGAAAGCGATGAGCAAGTGATGAGACCCATACAGCCATGAGCTCAGCCCACCAAGCAAATTCTGAGCCTCGTTCTGAGCCTCGAGTCGAAGGGTTTGGATTCTCTTCGCGGCAAGTGCTCGCTTCTGCGCCATATCAAGATCCTGCATGATTTTGATCGTCCCCGCATCAAAGACCTACAGATACTAAATTTTCGTTTAATGTTGGGTGGACCCGAAACACTGCACCTGAGCGATACTTTCTACATGTATGTTGTCCCGAGCGGCGAGCTCAGCGGAGAGATCGAGTACGTTCTTGAACGCTGTTGTAAGGCAAGTGCATAAGTCGTTGAGGGCCGCAATTGCATCGCCAACGGATGGCACTGTCGCTGTGGGTCATTTCAGCAAGTAGCATGAGATAAAACAAGGTCCATTTAAGTACCATAGAAGTGAACACCTCTCTCTTCATGCCGTATAGCAGCCGCCACTGGGGAGAGTACCAACGAGATTTCCGGTTCTACCGGGGTTCCTCAGGAAAGTAGCTCGCGACTACGTAATCACTCACTGACCTGCAAAGGAACTGGCTGATCCCAGATAGGTGGACAACGATCTCCGCAGTTTCATTTCCTTGCGTTGTACATTCAACCTGAACCTTGTTTCATGGCGGTTAACTGGATCGTAGCCAGTAGCATCTGCAAGTTCTGCGTCTGTTGATGGTCTGATGCTCTCAGTCCACGATGCGTCTCCAAGCGTGGTCGCAGCCAACGCAAAGATCGCATTGTGGATGCCACCGTATCCAGAAGATGAGAACTGTAACGCAGCGTGGTTAGTCATCGTAGAGTTACTGCGAGTGGGACCCATACCAGCTCGGACTTAGGGACTAGGGGGAGGATGGCGGTGCAGATGAAAACAACGAGGTTGATTTCATCGACAACGGGGAGTGAGATGTCGTCAAGATCGACCTTGAGGAGAATGACAATGGTGTCACGGTGGGCATTTAAGAATTCCAGAACCTGGTTTGGCAATTAAGCGGGGTGTAAAAAGCGGCCCGCCACAATCATATACACACCTGTGAGGTGGCGGTTTGGTGAGAACTACCCAATGTCATCAGTACCCCGCTGATAAGCTGGAGAATTGGCATGAACAGCTGGTGATATCGTTGGATTGCGGGCGGGAGGAGGCTGCTCTGGTCTACATGCAGAACAGTTGGTCCAATGAGACGATATGGGGGAGTCGCTAATCCTACATACCAACGAACATCTGGTCAGTCTCTGGCCGGGCATCCAGATAGTCACATTGGCTGAGGGTGGTGATAGCCCGAGACTCGAGGAGCCTTTCGGCCCCTTGCCGAGTTTGTGAGATCTGGATCAATAATGACATCTTCGTTTCGTAAACGTAGAGCGCGTTGAGGTCGTCTGCGAATGGACGGGTGAACATCAATGCATTCACCAACGTAAACATGATTTTACCTGGGTCTGGCTTTAGTACTCCTTGTAACCGGACGTCAGACTCTTTCAACCCGTGCACGAAGTTGGGAAGAATTCCACGACGAGTGAGGGCGGTCAGGATCGTGGACTGCTTCTCCGTTCTGCACAGGTACACCAACGAATCTAACAACATAAAGGCGACAGTTTTCCACACCTCGGCCCCATCGATGGCATCCCGGGCAATGGTTGCGACGAGTTTCTCGACCACAGTCCTGATGATTGCAGCACTTCCGGATACCAGGGAGGCGGAAGACTGACGGGTTGACAACGCGATCTGTTTCCCATCCCCGAAGTCAAAATCATCCCTGCTGAGAGAGAGAGATAGTGAGGAGAGGGAGATCTGTTTTTGTGGGGCGATCTCCAGCGTTCGCTGCTTCCCGTTGGTGACCAGGTGGAGGTAGTTGATGAGCGTAGCATACAAGTTGCCACGCACAAACTGGTTCCGGCTGGAGTCCAACGCGCATTCAAGTATGGAACGCAATAATGTGTAGAGCCGTTCCGAAGGCAAGGAAGCATTGTCCAATTCGCCCCTGTCGGACTGGATGATCGCTTGGCGTTGCCTGTCCTCGCGCAGCTTGGTGATAGCAGATAGGAGAACCTCCGAAAGGAGCATAGCTGTAGGGTGTTGCACGTTTGGGGACTTGAGGATCGTCGGCAGGACGTGGAGCAGGTCGAAGAGCATATTCTCCCGGCGTTCCTGTGGAAGGTAATCAAAGCACTTCACCAAGGCCATATCAAGCAAGTTCCTCCACGATTCATAGCCCTTGATCATCGCGTCGTGAACTTGCCGACGGTGGTTCTCCACCGCACAACTCTCCAGGATGTAGTTAGTCTCTACCTTGAGTTGTTCAACGTGCGCAGGGGTGACCAGCCGACCGTTGGTGTGGAGGGTACGGCGCGCAGTGGCGAGGAGCTCCAGAAGGACGTTCCTATCGATGATCTCAGAACCGTATTGATCGACTCGCGTGCAAGCCTGTAGGTTCAGCTGGAGGAACTCGATCTGGACAGGCTTTGCGGTCAAACTGTCGAACCAGTCGAAATCGAGGGAATGCAGGTATTCGATGATTCGAAGGTTGGACTGTCCAACTTCCTGGAATGTCCGATACGGTTCATCAACAAGTCCATCCTCGTCGTCTGTGTAACCGTCGTCGTGGCTGAATAGGATGTCCAGCAGTTCCGAGACGCCTTTGTTATGGCCCTTGTTGGTCAGAACGTGGAGTTCCAATGCGACTAGCGAGAATACCGACGATCGTAGTCGTAGGAAAGCGGAGAGCGCATCGATCGTAGAAGCAACCCGGCCTTCATCTTTGTAGAGGACCTCGATCCGATCGTCATCTTGAGCGTCGGGGACCTTGAATGGTATTGCCCGGAGGTGCCGAACGAAGAAGTTCTCGCGCGTTCGTAGATACCTCATGGTGAACTCCGCCGTCTTGGGGTGCTCACACAGTTGTTGAGCAACTCGGTAGCAACGCTCTGCAAGACCAGGTAATATTACGAAGAGTGGGTCGACCTGTGAATCGACCGTGCGTCCCTTCCCTTTGGGTTTTGGGACACCGGAATTGAGCAAATCCAAGATAGAATGTATGCAACTCCTTCGGGAACCAAGGGCGTGAGGATCTTGTATCTGTTGGTCAGAGCCCAGGCCGCCGAAAAGGAGGAAATGGGATGTGTTGGGGTAAGGGCGACCGGGAGATGTATTAGCGATAAGGAAGTCAAGGATCGCGAGGCGGGTAGCTTGGGGGAGGACCTCAGGGGGTTCTTCAAGGTCCGGAGCACCGGCGCCGGTGTATTGCTCGGCAGTCGTCTCCGCGTGAATGACGTCGTCGTATACCTCTACATCCACAGACTTCTGGTATCCTGCTAGAATCCGCTCCGAGTCCGCGCTTCGGTCGATGATCGCATTGAGATTGTGGATGTTCGTGGAGGATGCAAGGGAGGAGAGGATCTTCACGGATAACAGCGGCATTTCCGGGTATTGGGGGTAGAGAATGTACGCGACGATCGCGGGAACGGTCTGGGCGGAGAACATTAGAGCCTGATCGAGGCGAGTGAAGTACGAGCGAGTGTGGACGGTTCCGACGAAGGGCGAGCTGTCGAACTCTGATAGACCTGGGATCAGGATGTCGAGGAAAATGTCCTGGATCTCCAGAGCGCGAAGGATTATCCTCAGAACGCGGATCATCGTGGTCTGGAAGTAGTACTCTTCCTCCGCAAGGCCTTTGTCCAGGCCCTCTATGCCATCGACGATGTACGTGAGGAGTGTCGTCTGAAGCGGAGTGGAAGAGAGTATCCGTTTCATGATCTCATAACCAGGGTGGACCAGCAACGGGATGAGAGCATCTCCCTTGAGGTGTAGCTCTTCCACAGGTGAAACCAGAGATTCGAGAGAGTAACTCGCCAAACACCGTTCGATGAAGCAAAGACAAAGGTCGTTTGTATGCCACCGGTCTGATGGCTTGGCGTATTCCTTGCTTGAGATCTTGGAGAATACGTTGTTGACTACAAATGAGACGAAGGGGCCGATGCCCGGCAAACGGTACTGCTGACCCAGCGTGTCCGGGATTGTGTTGATCGACTCCGCCTCTGATAATTGGTCTTTCAGCGGGACCCTCTTCTGAGTGTGGATGAGAGTTCCGAGGAGCTTCAGGAAGGGGATGGTGGCGGGGTACAGCTTGTGTACAGCTTCCACCTCCTCCAGTTCAATTTCCACCCCTTTGGACATCGGGACCCCGGTACCTCCGCTCGATCTTACGTTGATAATCTCCGAACGCTCCATTAACGACCACACGGATTTGCACAGGTCCACACCAGCCTGACCTCCGCCGGGCTCGCAGAACGACGCGAGTGCATTAAATAAAGCGCCTTTCAACTCAAGGGGGATCCCGAGAGGAACGAGGGCCAGGAGGTTCTGGACTGCGCGGAATTGACTGTGCCCGGCGATTGCCATCCTGACCGGGACAGAATGGGAGGAGATCGAGGCGATGACACGTAGGAACGCTTGTGCAAGTAGAACATCCTTCTCCGTCAGCGCGAGCTGTTGGCGAGGCGGTTGCTGGGTTGGTTGCGGTTGCGAGGCCCATCCATACTGAGTGATACTCTGCTGGGGTGGAGCGTGGCTTGTACTGAGGACCGCCCAGTTTTCGAGGGTGCTGAAGATGAACGTAAGAGAGATGGTGGGTGCTGTGGAGTTCGATTGTTGAGAGAGACCGTTCCCCGCTATGACTTCCCCACCACCACGGGCCAGGAAGTTATAACCGAGCTCGCTGCATTGAGCACCCTTCGTCAATCCGGCAAGCATGTCGTACAACGCCGTGGTCATGTCTATATCTCGGGACTGTGTCGACCACACTACCCACTGGAGGAATGCAGGTAATTTTCCGGAGGTGGCTTCAATATACTCCGCGAAGGCGATGGGTTCCCTCGGCGCTGCACCCCAAAATTGCAGGGCCCGTTCTGGCGGAAGGGATGCGTAAAGGAGTCCGATAAAGGATAGAAGCGTCGCGATGTCATTCCGGGGTTTCTCCGCATCTGTCGAGGGTGGATTGGCAGAGGGACCGGCAGCAGCGCTACGAAGGTACCTCGATCGATCGTTCCGTACCGAAGCCAGGAGAAAGTCTTCTTGCCTCTGTTTGATCTTGCGCAGTTCCGAAGAGCCGTGCGTTAGAAGCAACCGGATCAAGGATTCGAGAGTTTCCAGAACTAGCGGTTTGAAATCCTCCGTCGGGGGTTCCGCGTTGTCCTGTTCCAGATTTGGGATGGTCGAGGTGAGGAAGGACGAGGAAATATGGCCACCGCGTTTTCTATTCAGCGATGTCACGGTGCGGGCAAGGTAAACGAAGGAATCACCCTGGACGGCGTTCCATATCTGGGTGACTAGCTGTTCCGTCTTGAACCCATCGATATGTTCCAGGGGAGGATCGCGATGCCGTGTATCTGTGAGGAACAACGTCCACTTGAGGAGGATGGTGGCTTTCAACCCAGGCTCTTTCCACTCGGAATTCGCGACGTCCAATTTCCTCTTCATATATGAGACAAGTTCCTTGTCGAGGGACAACTTCTTGCGTAGCTCGTTCGTGCTGCTGTCTGGGGCGGCAGGTTCGAAGGCTGCAAGGACCGAGGAGAGGATGTACACGGTCGTCGGATGCTTGTGGTTCGACGCCAACCAGTCCACGGTTTTCTGTGCGTCTATGGGCGTAAGGAAACCTATCCTTGCCATTTGGAAGTATACAATGGCGAAATTACGACGTTCGTATTTCACAGAATCGTAACGCGCTTTCAGGATGTTGTGGCCCAGGGCAACGTTTCCTGTGCGGAAGCAATTAGGTTGCAGGGTTCATGAATCGACTTCGCGCACTCATACCATTGTTAATCTGCGTGTTACTGCCAGCATTTTGTACAGCAGTCTGAATTTTTGACAGTTCCTGGTCAAGTGATTGGATATTGGCCAAGATTTTGGCGGTAAGGTGTGCTTTGGTCGTGGGGGAGGGTGGAATGAGTTGATATCGCACGTAGTTCGCGAGTTGATGGTAGAGGGGATTGGAATCGGCCAGGGAGAGGAACACAGCTTGGAACAAATATCGTAAACAGTCGACAAACCTCCGTCGGTAGGTATGGTACTCGAGAAGGGTGTGTTCGATTGAATCAATGGGAGACACGTTGGGATTCTGGACAAGGACTGTGTGGAGAAGTCCAGCGGCGTAACGTTCGGAGCATTCCAACTGTTGGGCAACGAACACGGCCTGTTTGGCGAAATCCGCGTTGACCGCCATAGACTTTCCACTGACTGTCGCTCTGCCTATTGGGGGGTTGGGATTGCGTTCGCGAACGTGAAGGGGTTACAAACACACCAGATTCGAGTTCTTGCCGTTCCTGGAGGCTTTGTGGCCCGACATGATAGAGATCGAGGATATGTTGTTTATTGGAGACGAGCTGGTCGAACAGTTCCTGCTCGACAGTTTGGGAACCCTGTGGGCTCAGGGCCGAGATGAGAGCCGACCTGAGACGCGAAAAGGGAGACATCGCGTCAGACAGACCGGGGGTGAGGGTGAGACGCGTCGGCACGTGTGGCTGGAAATCGGTGCGGCTTGCCGCTCGCGGGGATGGGGTCACTCGGGTTGTGTCAGACACGAGATCACACTATAGTGATGCAAAGGGAGAAGTATATAAAACACCCTTCCTGGTACCTCTCTCTTTCTCCCTCCCACCATGGCCGCTATCACCTATCGTCAGTACACCGGCGAGCCCGACCTCCCCCACGTTATCTCTCTCGTCGAACACGAACTGTCTGAGCCCTATGTCATATACACTTACCGATACTTCTTGAACCAATGGTACGCCCCCCCGCTCCCCTCTTTTCCCACCAAACGGCTTACCCCGCCCCAGGCCGCATCTCTCCTTCCTAGTGAGCCGTGTTCCGGATAACATGTCATTATCATGTCTCACCCTCGGCACGAATGTTCTCTGAACACTCCATAGGCTTACCCGGACGACGGCTCGAACGTCCCCGTCGGCTGCATAGTATGCAAGCAGAGTCCCCACAAGGAATCTAGAAACCGCGGTTACATAGCCATGCTCAGTGTCCACAGGAATTGGCGGAAACGCGGCATCGGTAGGTGGTCGTCTGACCATCCCCTGCCTCGTGTGCTTACCTGATCACACCAGCCACATCACTTATCCGACAGTCGGTGGAGAAGATGAAGCAGGATGGTGTACAGGAGGTGAGTGGGGACATCTCTGACCGAACGCACGTTCAATTCAGAAATAACCATGTTCCGTAGGTTGTACTCGAGACCGAGTACGATAACGCCGCAGCTTTGGCCCTATACGAATCCCTCGGGTTTATCCGAGAGAAGCGGTTGTTCCGGTTCTACCTCAACGGTAAAGACGCATTCCGCCTCACCCTCTCCGTGGCTCCCTACTACCCTCTCCCACCCCACCATTCGGACCTAAACTACAGAGCCATCTACATTGCGCCTACCTACTCCGACTCTGATGACGACGAGTCTTCCAAGTAATTTCGATTAATGGTGAACACTGACGATGGCCACTCGCTTCTCACGATGTACATAACGGTGCCGCCTCTCCCTTTTCTCTCTCCCGGGCTTCAGTCCCTTTCTTCGTTTCTTTTACGGCACCTCTGTTTTCTTGGGCATTTTGGAGCAGTACCGTGTACTTGTACGTACGAGTTCCTCTAGTCGCATATCCCCCGATAATTATAACCTATTCACTCCACTCATACCGGATTCATTCATCCGTATTCCGAACGGGGATGTCCGTGACTGAATCGCTTACGTTACGTACATATTTAGATAGACTCTAAGGGTTGGTTAGGCTCTGATTCGCATCAAGGGACCGCCTTCCTTCGAGCCAGAGCATGCTCTCTGTGGGGCATTTAGTCAGCCGCGTGCCCCAGAAGCGTTCATTCAAGCATTGTATCCGCACCTTCATATGTCTTGGGGACCACGTTCCTAGATAAAGGGGGCCCGTCGTCCAACGTCCACGTGAATCGGAAGTCGTTGGTCGTCTCTTCCAACCCTGTGGAAACGTCCACGACGTTTGCCTCGACGCGAACGTGCTACGAGGGGAAGGATTTAAGCTAAAATTGACGAGAAAGGAAGGGGGACTGACGACAATGGCAGGGTATCTCTCGGATGCTGTGGTATGGATGATCGTTGATCGCAGCCTTAGGATGCTTCCAATCGAGACGGGCTTGGTAAATGCAATCTTATCCAGGGACAAAAATCGGACCGGGCGACGGCAGAAGAGCGTGGCGTTGGCGAATCCAAGTTCGTACGCCAAACGCATCAGGTAACCTACACGAGAAGGGAACGAAAAATGTGAGGGCTAGGGTTGTTCATTCGTGGTATTCCTAATCCGTACCGCCGAAGATCTTTGAGTGGGCATTTCTACTTTGGGGAAACATAAGCTGGGATTTCTCGATTCGGGTATCTGACATCCACACCCTCTCGGGGTGATGAGAAGGAGACGGGATGTATGCGTCCTCGTATTGACCCGCTTTGAGATAGAATGAGTGAAGCGCCTCCGCCTCGGCAGACGTCGGGGGGACCCGTGCCAAAGATGTTTTGCTCTCGATCTGACGTTGCTCTCGGAACACTACGTCCAAACGGGGTTGTGAAACTGGGGCAAGAGACAAACGGAACTGGGGTGCCAACCTTCTCCGATCTCGTAGAGTTTCTTCTCCTCGGGGGTCGAAAGGATCAGCTGGGGCACCTCGTACGACCCTCCGCGCACATCCCTACAAACCATACAGAATCGGCCTATATGGGTGTTCTTAGGGGTGCAAATTAAACACCGTTACCAACATCCTTACCTAGCATGAGCGTTTCTTCGGTTCCGTCGTCACCGAGCGCGACGAGTTGCACCGCGACTTCCATAGAAGACCGGCCTGTGTGAATTACGTGGCCAGATAGTCTCAGGTCTCGCAGCGGTGGATATATCGTAGCCAGCATATCCAATCTTCCAAACTCCACATCAGGTGCTTTCTCTCCGTAGGGCGCCCTCTCTCACCTATCGACGGAGGCGGTGACGACATAAAATCCTTGTTCTTGTATCGTTCCAATCGTCTCAACCTCTGGACCCAGGAGGTGCTTGTATGCGACCGAACCGGCGGTAGAATCTAAAACCTCCATAATCTTGCCCGTCCGAATGCCCCCAGAGGCGTTTGTATATTGATCCAGGAATTCCCGCGAGGACTTGAACGGAAGAGTCACCTCGCAATAGGAGTCGTGCATATGGCGGTTGGTCGCTTGAGTTGTCTGCACACGAGTGGTGACACCTGTCGGCTTCTCCGCCTTGGATTGGGATTTCATGTTCAAGAGGGCGTCAGACCAGAAGACTTGGGAGCTTCCCCGGACCACCCTGTTGTTTGTCAACATAGGTACCCTCGGGCCCGAGAGAAAGGTGGTGTGCTCACGGTTGGCGCCTAGTAGCCCTGTTACCTGAAAAACAAATCTCTCTTCAATGCACGAAACCAGACGGCGGGTGTACTCGTTTCACTGACGAACGGTGTTGAGCAGCTTCGCCACGTTTTGGACGTTCTCACTCTCCCCTGCAGGTAACACCGCAGAGTGCAGTCCGCAGCGCGGTAGGGAGGTTATCCTCGTGGTATGCCATTTAACACAAGATCGGAGCATCACTCTCAGGGGGGGTGACGAAAGTCACGGAGACGTGGGATCAGTGTTGATCACGTCTCATGGAGTCCAGATCTCATCGATCATCCACAACGTCAACGGAAACCCACGCGCTGAGTTAGGGGTCACCATATGTCGGGTCGCAATATGTACGTGTGGAACTCTATCGCCCGCAATATCAGGGCACGGGTGCGTACAGACGACTGTGTCTCTGCCATAATGGGTCCCTCCCCGTTTTTTATCAACGATCATGATTCCGTTGGGTGGTTCACACTACTGGCTTGCGCCCTCCACGCTGCATCGGGAGAGTTGGATACAACACGACCCTCTCCACTGAGGTGCTCGGAACTTTGGAAAGCAAATCCTGTGATATGCCTCGACAACACCCCACCTTTGCGGTTGCATGACGCTATCAAAGCGGCTCGGTCCTCCAAGAACGTTCCGTTTACATGGACAGATTGTAAGTACCCCCTGTCTCCTTTCCCTCACATAACTGATGGTACCAGTGATGAGGTGGTTCAAAACGAACCCCAACCGACCGAAGATGGAGAACACTCCAGAAGGTGAGCATCCGTAATGTTCACGACAAGTTACGATATATCATCCTGACCGATCGATTCTTATGCAGCCGAAGGTATGTGTAGTATGACGATTATGTGTTTGTCTACGTTGCCCAAACCCTCCCAGCCACTCTAAATGCATGGAAGCAACCCTACCACGGCTCTGCTCATCGAACCCTCCTGGATTTCATCGCCTCGACGACTCGCCCCTCTTCACGAATTGGCCACATCACCCAGAGCTCGGGGACGGGGAAATCGCGGATGGTTGACGAGATGTCGAAAGTAGTATTCACCATTCCGTGCAATCTCCTTTCAGCAAAACGTTACACCCCGGTCCGTTACCAAATCTCCTCGTCCCCCTGAGCGTACTGACTCGTCAATAGGGCGCTCGTACCCCCCTCCAGACCTCGTCGCCCGGCTGTTCGATACCATCGAGTCAAAACATTTGTCAGGGCGGTACTATCTCTGGTACTTGATATTGCTCTTTGAAGCCGTACTCGAAGAGCTGGAGGCGATGGGGGAATCAAAGTACCGTACGAAAGTCGATTTCGCCAGAGCGTGGCACTCGCACCTCCTCCACGACGGTGGGGAAGCACGAGATAGGATTTACTACAAAGTCCTCGACCGCATTGACTGCCCCCTCGACAGCATTGACCTCCCCGACGGAGACCGGTTTTGGTCACAGTTGCGCGTGGGAAAAATACCGGAGGCGTACGACAAGCTAGAAGCGGCCGTCAGGTCCCGTACTCTGGAGTGTGATAGGGGGGATCTTTTAATCGTCCTCTACTTTGACGAGACTCATTCCTTTACTCAGGGAAGGAAGTATACAACCCGAACAAACGCTCCACCTAACTCGCTGGACTCTGTCCAGAAAGAGTCTCCCAACTCGGGGGGTGACGTGCACCCTACCCCGTATGCCGCCATGCGTTCAGCCATCGCTTGTCTTTACCAAGTATCTTGCTTTACGCTCTTCATTTGGACCCACATGCCTCCCTCCACATTGGACCCGCTAGAAGAGCCTTCGGGGGTACGGGTAACACAAGCCCCATTCACAGAAACACCCTTCGACTGCCATCCGACCTTCCCGGTTACCCCATCTGACTATACCTTGGCTGAAACGGCCAGGGTTGGGTTCCTGGTAAAATTTGGCCGGCCGCTGTGAGTGTTACCTCGACTTTACCCCCCATTTTCCTGCTAACCACGCCATCTTGAGATTTTGGGCTCTACATGAAAACTATGACGGTGGGGAGTACAACTACCCCCTGCAAACCGCCGTGGAAAAGCTCACAAACGCTCCGTACTCTGCCATTTCCACCCTTGAACCGAAACCAGCCGCGGTCCTCGCAGTTCTCGACCAACGGCTCCACCTAACGTATAATCGGCGCCGTCCGTCTGCCTGTATGATAGAGGAGGCACTGGTTCCAAAGCATATGCGGTTGATCTATATCGCAGTCGAACCCAACAAATTCGTCTACTCAGGATATATTTTTACTCGGAGCCATTCCTGGCGGAAGCGGGTGCCCACGCGTTATCCGTATGGCGCAAGGACTACGGCAGGATTGCCGCCGAAACGCTGGCTTATGGAATAGAAGCAGTTCTCTCAACTCGAGACAACGCAGGGGAGTTGGTTGGCAGGTTGATCCTTATGCTGGCATATGACCATGCAGCGGAAAGTTCCGTGAAGCCAGCAGCTAACCCCCAACCCCATCCCCCGCATTTCAGTGTGGGTGTGGATGTGGAGGAATTTCTCCGTTCGCTCATTCCGAAAGAGCATGTCGAATACTTCCTCAGCTCCAAACCCATCAATCTCCCATCAAGTTCCGACAGCACGAGTGACCGGGTACGGCAGGAGCCCGACATCCCCCTGTGCCAAGCTTTCTCGAATGCATCAGTTCGGTTTACTCATTTTATCCAAACCACTGATGACGTGCACGTCGACCTCGCCTGGAAGGCTCTTTGCCGTGGCGCAGCAATCATCTGCAACCACGCTCAAGAAGCGGTCGATCTCGTCATACCAGTTGTGCTTGATCGCGACAACCGAATGGCGAAAGAAGAGATCAGTGCGATATTCATCAAGTGTAAACTCCAGGCTGGGTGCTCGTCGCCCACCCTCGACACTGACGTTGATTCTATCCGGTTCTTCGGGTCTGGACGGGTTCCATACATCGTGGTCACCATGGATCTGGGTAAGGACCAGGAAGAGGTCGAGTACCCCCCTGCACAGTCTGTTTGGAGCATGGAGGAGGCCCCCAACACACTCGACGATATTCATCCACGGTACAACATCGCAATTCGGGGCTATTCGAATCGTGTATACGCGGTGATCGACCCCGGAGAGGAGGCGCTTTACAAAAAACTATTGGGGAATGGTATGCTCTCTGAGCCGCCCTTGGCGGGAAATGTACAACCCTGATGCGGTCCATCGATTGGTGTCTCTGTGGGCAAAGGAGGGCAAGTTTGGACTGGATAGGAGGTGACGTTGGTAAAGACCCACCTGTTGAAGAGCGGAGCACGACCAAAAAGGCGAAGGTAGCCGGCTGATCGGAATGTAACTGTGTCAGGTCTCTTCTTGTTCAATATTTTTCATGATAAACTGCCAGTCCGATGGGGGGCAATTGAAACGTGGTGTAACGGAGCAGAGGGCATGCTCTCCTACAACTATTCTCCGGAAATCGGTCTACCGAATTGAAGGTAGGTCGGGTCGGGGAATGTCTGGGCCAAGGGCCATGCAGCCGCCACGATTTCTTGGCAGCCTCTTCTTCCTGCCTCATCACACACACATTACCTGGTGGTACTCCCAGTTCCAGGACCTCCAATTTCGTGGAGGTTTGCACCGTGGGAGGGGGGAATTGGAACAATGGATGATTGGAGTATAGTTGTGCCCACCATCTCCGCTTATTATACCAAGTAATAAGCATTCGGGCAGGTCGTTCGCCTGAGATCAAGACGTGGTAGATCTTGACCGGCGGAAGCGTGGGTTTTCTTCGATGACAACGAATTTGATACAGGGAAACCAAGATCCGGAATGATTTGCGTACTGATCGATAGAGACAGGTTCTAAGCGCATATCATCCAAGTTCGGTCAGCTGGGAAGGATCGTCAGCGCTGGAAGATTCCATCTCGAAAGTTTCATCTCAAAATGAGGTTCATAGAAAGAGGCGAGATTCGTTGCCTTCTTCGGCACCCGTTACACGAGCGCTACCGCCCACCAGTACTATTTTCGCGTGTTGTGACCTTCTCTGTGAAGTGCCCTATACTGGCGAGGCTGGCGGGCTCTGGAATACCGCTAGAACTTCACAATCACCATGGCGGAGTCCGAAACGCGGTAAGCTGAAGGGGTCGGCTCGGAGGGCGAGAAACATCTACAATAAGCGGTAGTGATATAGATAATGATACACAGCCCGGATCCGCAAATCGTAAAGAGCGCAAGAAAGTAAAAACGACAGTGAGTGTAGACGACGCGAGCGGAACCCTAAAGAAGAGACGACCAAGGAGGAGATAGAGATGGAGGAGCAGTACGACAACAAACCACACTCGGCGGGCGGAAACAAACGTGTAAAACGAGAGAGGGGAAAGGTGGGAGGAAAAGTAGAGTCAAACGTCAGAGCGAACGTTGTGCCCGCTTGAACGTGAGGAACCGATCCCAACCTCTTGGGTGGCTGCGTGTTTACTGTCCCGCTCTATTTCGGTGCTATAACCCTCCGCAACGGCACCCACGGTATAGGTGGTACCGGTTAACTCGGAACCACCAATGGTGGTCGTGTTACCGGGGTGGCTTCTTCCGGTAAACTGGAGGCCGGTGGACATCTCCAATTCGGTTTTATCCGGATCAGAAAGACTCCTAAGATTCAGGAGAAGGCGCGACCCCTGCATCGGAGATAAAGTCAATGGAAGCGAGAAACGGGTAATATGTACTTACAGCGATGCATCCGGCGGTATTTGACGGGGTAACGAACAGGGAGGAGAGGAATGGTGGCGCGTACTCAAACACGAAGAGGTTGACGATAAGCAGCACGAAGATACTGAGACCCGATCAACGATTATCGACCGTTGCCAACGAACCCGAGGTTGATGGACTCACATAAAGAAGTAGACGGCGGAGTCTCTCGCCTGATAGCAATTGATCAGAATGGAAAGTTCCAAAAGACACGTTTTTGAAATATACCATTAGCGTCAATGTTGGAGGGGCGGCAGACCGATCTTTCCACCAAGCGAATGCCCTCCACATTACGAGAACGAACAAGACGCCTGGTGGTTACAGTGAGTGGTGACGGTAGATGTAACGTTTGACAACTTACTCTCGATGATGACGGGCGCGATCCTACACATGGGTTGATTGAGTGTATCGTTAAATTTGGCAACATCCGAGGGCTTACCAGTAGCCAGCAATGATGGCGGGGACGCTTGCGGCGTAACATCCTGGGAGCGTGCTGAAGTCCTGGACGACTGTTGGGGGTTAGAGCTTCGGAAGGAACGAGAGTTGGCTGGTGGACACACTAAGAACTTTTTCTCCGAGGTAGTCGTGCATCGTAAGGCCAGCGAGGGTTATAACGCCGCCTGAAAGAATCAGAATCAGAACTCGGTTGGGACGGAAGAAGGGGGGAGGTAGGTTGCCTAGATACAAAAAGGAGGCGATGGCCAGGACGGGCTGAGATGAAAATTAACGGTGAGCATTTAGTGCGGGAGCTAGTTATCGCACTGTATTGCCTCTGTCTGTTGGGAGGTGTCAGGTAAGTAAAACAGCGGGCGACAAGATGGTAACATACAGAGAGCCCATACGCGTGTGAGGAGGATTCCTGACACGGGGGTTGAGGTGGGTGGAATAATAGGATGAGGTGAACGAACGGTACCTTCGATGGTCGCATGAGTGACGGTTATGCAACTGGTCGGGAATAAGCTACGGGTTGGAATATTTATGCGGAGTGCACTCACACGACCAACCAGCGCAAATAAAAGACACAACTGAGAGGGGGGGTTGAGTTTCTGAGAGGGTTCGACTTGAAAATACTGACAACTACCCGCAGCGTTCAGTATGAAGAGCCATGGGGGGTAGTTTATGCAGGACACGTACGTTTTCCGGGAGATGAGTTCGCGATGAAGCTGGGGGACGAGCATGAGAGAGAAGGTTGGAGGTGGGTCAAAGATAGACTCGCCGATCCCATTAAAGCTGTAAACTTGGCGTCAGAGGTGGAGGTAAACGAGGGGGGTAGTCGCACACGCACACGAGCATAGGTATCACGACATATCTGTTGATTAGGAATAGGCATTTTGGTATCGAGAAACGAAGACTGCGGAGAGTGAGAATTGGTCGGGTGAGGGTAGGTGAGGTAACTGACGTCCACATTCTCGCGATCTGCGGAAGCAATGGGTAGTCAGGTGGCTGAGGGAGGGATTGTGGGGGTTGACTCTCACCTCTTCTCCAACGGTAAGCGCATAATCATACAGAAGGGTCGTCGCGCAAACGGCTGTGGGGGAAGATTAAGAATGGGGAAAGGCGGGGAAGGGGTTGGGTGAAAGGGACCTGTTACGTAGGCGACAATGTAGGCCTGGTTGGCCATTGTAAGGTATTCCTGAGGGGATATCTCGGGCATTGGTGGGAAGTGGGGGCGGGGGAGAAGGAAGGGGAGGATGGAAAGCGGGGGTCATCCAAGAAGAAGCAATGGAAGCAAATCACAGCTGGCGAGAGTCTCTGATCAAAATAATAAATTCATGGCGGTTCAAACGTTTATCATGGACCACTACCCAACCTCTAACTCAGCCTTGATCGAGACTCTCAAGCTTCAGAAACACCCCGAGGGTGGTTATTTCGTCGAAACCGACAGGCAGCCCGCAAACGTCCCGTCTCCGTTCGCAGGTGAGCTCGTCGAGATCTCGCAAAAACCAGACCTAAAACGAGGGGCAGATAACGAACCGAGGTCACTGGCTACCGCGATCTATTACCTGCTGACGCACGAGTATCCAGATGGGGTGTTCCACACGAACAAGTCTTTTGCGAGTCGCTCTCGCTCTCGCACCGCCCGTCGTCTTTTGACCTTGGTTTGCACCACAGACGTACCACACGCTCCACCAGGGCCGCGCCGAGTACACCCTCATCGCACCCGTTCCCGGTGGGCCGCCCAAGATTGAGGTAAAGGTGATAGGGACTGGGCCGGGCGAATACCGCCAGTTATTGGTTGGAACGGGCGTATGGAAAAAGTCACGCATCCTTCCGGAAGATATTGCGTTGGGGAAATCGGACGAGGGGAAGGACAGGGTCGGCTGTTTGATCACCGAAGTCGTCGTCCCTGGGTTCCATTGGGAAGACCACCGATTCATGAGGAGGCACGACTTGGACAGTTTGTTCAGAGGTGTCGAGGGTGGAGAGGATTTCATCGCCAGGTTCGCAAAGCACGTCAAGAACGATTAGTTACCGCACCCAGACTTGTTTCGACCAAACCGCACGTCCAGGGCAACTCGTTTGGCAAAC
>Ga0307509_10004225_pt1 | contig 20960 bp, 30 predicted proteins | sample 10_EM_MG_FD_202245 | JGI IMG/M metagenome (GOLD analysis project Ga0307509, IMG submission 202245) | Populus trichocarpa ectomycorrhiza microbial communities from riparian zone in the Pacific Northwest, United States - 10_EM | ecosystem: Host-associated > Plants > Roots > Unclassified | place... | reverse complement strand
CCACAGACCGGGAAATTTAACGGAAGCGCATGGGATCGCTCAGAATCGCTTGGAAGCGCGTAGAGCCGACTGTAAATGATCGAAGCGCTCCGGTAGTCCGAAATCGGACTCTATATTTTCCTGATGTAAGAGGTGGACCGTTGAGCGAATGTGGGATCGAGGAGAGTCCGACGAAAAGCCTGATGATGCTGGTGGGTAGCTTGGAACGTCCTCCGGGCGGTGCCTGTGGACAGGGAGAGTACTGGATATACCTGGGCGATTCACGAAGGAAAGCCTATGGCTCCACCCACGTGAAACTCGAAGGATTGGGGGCAGCTTGACGCCCCCTACGTCCCACAAGAAACCTCGATACGGCCGAACAGGTGGCCCTGGCTTTCAAACCACATTCAATCTTCGTGGGTGCTTCCCCTCTCCCACAATCACCTAAATTTTGCCTCGGTACCGTCCCCCCCTTGCGTGGCCAATCATGCGGCGCCCACCCATCATCACCATGGCACCGAACGGAGATTCGGCATCACGTCAATACAGGTGGGAGGTACTCATTCCCTTGAGCGACTCGGATGGAGTCCCAGTCGCTGGCTTCGAATTTTTCGCGTGGTGGGCCGTCCGAGAAACCATCCAGAACAAAGGTCGTAGTCGGTTAATACCTAGTCGTAGAGCCACCGATGGACTACATCGGTGTAAGTGCCAGGTCGTAATCGGGAATCGGTGGGAGGGGCACGTACTACACGCCACATCAAGTATCACCTGGCCGAGTCCTTAACTTTAGTCAGTGTATTCAGAGGATCCAAGGTCACTTGCACCACGTTTCTCATCTGCTGCCGTTCGTAGGCATACTCCTACTAGGTTCATAAGTCGCGCGTTCTTGAACGGTTCCCGGACAGAACCGTTGGTTGGGTTGTCGACGCCTTCCACGTAGAAGAATCTGGGGATGTGGTTGAGGACTCACTCATGTCCAAATTTCGTTGCCCCTTTGACTGTCTTGCCAGGATTTCCCGCTTCGAAACCCGAGAATCACCCACCCAGTTGATCTTGACCACAATCGGCGGTCCTGCCACGACCTTGGGAGCCCCATTCCCATTCCCAAAGGTAAAGGGTGATTGAGATACGCTTGCTTCCACGCTTCAACTACAGCCGCAATCCCTGGGTAAGACAGATACGGAGTGGATTCAACGGTTGTAAACACGATAACAACAGCAATCTGGACGATCACATACATAGCATTTAGGTCAACCCAAGTGAGGGCGTGGGTGTCTTCCACGCTTGATTAATTGTTGGGAGTTGGGGACCAACTTCCAGACCTTCGTCTGGCGACTCGCAACAAAGACCTCTCGTATACCCCCCGACACCACCCCGAGGCTTTTCCCCCATCCCCCTTTTTCGTCCCTCTCCCACAGGTCGTAAACAGTGTAGGCGGCTTCCCTCCACTCCTTGTGCTTGAATGAACGGATCAGCACGAAGTCAAGAGAACTTGCAGAGAGGGCGATCCGCACCAAATCCCTGAAGACATCTTCAAACGAAATGTCCAGAGCTCGTACTTCGGGAGAGGTGTTCATGAGGGCGACCGCGAAGGACCTTCGGAAACGGATCTTAAAACCCTCGTAAAGTATAGGCACGCTACACCCCTCACCTATCCACCAGCTCGCCTCTCCACAGCTGCAAGTCGCCGCCCCCAGGAAGCGGTTTCTTCCACAGCCGCACCCCGGGTTGTCCGTTCGGATCCTGGTTTACCGCAATGATTGCCGTGTTAGTAATGATCGTCCAAGTTTCATCGGACTGAAGGGGTAAACTCGACATGAATATCGTGGGCTATTTTGTTCACTTTGGATACGAAACACACCATGCCGAGTAAATCGTGACCCATCACCAACGGGCTCTTCAGTAGTGCCCACATCGAGAAATGCGTCACTAGGGTATAAATCAGAGCACAGCCCCACCGGCGCACGCCAAACGATCCAGGACATACCATATTCATCAAACGTCATGCCACCGTTCCTGCGTATGCGTCAGGGACACCATTGAAGGAGTGAGAGGAGACAAGGGACGACCGATCCTACCCAACCTGAACTGCGTGTGGATTCTATCATAAGGTCGCCAAAAGTAAGGGGTTCCAGGGAGAGGCTCACGCATATCAAGATCGTTCCACCGCCCCGGACCCGCTTTCTGCCCCAGGGGGGCGGCGAAGTCGATTATACGAGCCATAGCGCAATCTAACGGTTGTAGTGAAATAGACCGCGGTCAGGTCGAGGAAGTCGGAAATCAGTACGTCGCGGTTGTCTCACGGAATCCAGGGAGCTTGCAGTCCAACATATCGGTGCATGGGCACCGTTCGTCGAAGTCATCGAATCGCTGAAGATGGTCGGCGACTGGCTACTCGGAGTTGAAGAGGCAGAGCCCTTACATCACTCATGTCTCCAGACATCCTCCAGCTATTTGCGATAGTCTATTCCGCAGTCAGCCGCGGTTAACAACAGCGTGGTTAGAACTTCAACCACTGACTGTCGCAAAGTTCCACGGCTGATCTTCACCCCAATTGCAGATCGAATACAGGATCGGGCGCCCTGTAGCGTTCAGGGCGCGAGACATCTTGGCATATCGCTCGAATGATATGAGCGGAATCCCGCTCTGGCCCTCGTTATAGCAGTTGTCGTATTCTGGTGATGAGAACTCAGTACAAGATCCGGAGGGAATGAGCAACTTGATATCTCACTGAGATAATCGATCTCCCACTCGGCGTAGGTTCTCGCATCGATTTCTTCGTAACCCAGGGAACCAAACCGACCACCGCAGGTGTATCTCCCCGCGCTGCTGTATATACCAACCTAATATTGAAACATTCAAGACGTTCGAATGACACCTGGCAGTGAAGGGGGAGATTTTGGAAGAACTACCTTCAGTCCAAGGGCATGGACTTGGTCGGAAACCGCCTTGATCCCGCTGGGGAACCTTTCAGGGTCTGGGCGAGGAGCACCAGTATCCGGGTCCCTCGAGACATCGTGCCAACCTATGGAACGGTCTCAAATACCAACAAACGAAGGCAGAAAGCGGAAACACGGACAATCGTCCATAACGATGTCTGTGTATGAGCAGATCAACGAACGTTCTAACCAAGATTCGGGGGTTAGTGGAGATGTACGAGCGGTCACACACACATTCATATCCATAGACCTTCAACCTCTCAGCCATAATCTTCGCGGATTCAACGATGAGTTCCTCATCGATATTACACCCGAACCTGTTCCAAGTGTTCCACCCCATCTGCGGGGTTCGAGCGAGTCCGTTATCATATCCGACCACCGCCTTGGACAGTAAAAGCAGCAAGCCTAGGTGGTTGGGAATCGAATTGCGCAACTTCATGGCAGAGGAAGAGGAGGGGGCCGACGGGACTCGGGCTGTGGAAGCTGTCTCGTGGTTTTACGCGTGGCAGGTGACGGTTGAGAAAGACCCCCGCGTGTCGTGGTGGCCAATGGTGAACGTAATCGGTACGGGCACCTTCGTGGCTCCAACGCAAGAAGTCTGGGTGTCAGATCTGAGATATTGTGGGGCGGCAAATCCATTCAAGCGTAAGGTTCGTCCGCGAACAATGATGCACGTTACGCCGCTCGGTGCCAGGAGCGACCAGCCGGGCAGCTCACCAACGGCGAATCCTCCCGGAACTGGTGTGCATGTGTAGGTGGAGCAAGATGGAAGAAAGCTCATGGGAACACGTTCATGCAGAAAGACCCCTTGCGGGAATTACCACGACCGTCCGTAGAGTTGAAAGTAACAATAAATACGAGGGGGTTCAAGGAAAAATGGGGAGGTATACGACTCAGGCCGTCCTTGAAATCGGACGAGGGCTAGCGAATGATCAAGAGTAGAAAGTCAAAAACATAAATGGTCATAGGAGAGGATTGGACGTGTAAGTAGTGTATGGTGGAAACGCGGACCGACGACGTGCGAGGACTATTACTTCTTGCTGTTCGTGACCACAACACCAGCAACAACAGCGGCGATAATAATCAGCAAAAGGATGAAAAGGCCAAAACAGATCCATCGCTTTTTGCGGGCAGCTCGAGCGGAGTCCACCGCCTTATCCGTGGCCCCGACCCTGGGAGATGGCGTCAACGATGAAGAGAGGAGACGTTCTCAGGATGGCACATACCCCTTGGAAGCATCCTGTTCGATGTCGAGGGCCGTGTTTTGGATGTAGTCTATCGACTCATCCTGCCGGGCGACCAGAACGCTCATCTGCAAAATCAGGCGTAAGCTAAGGAACCTGGGGGTGACAAGGTGCAGAAGGGTACGTCATTGAATAACTGAGCAAGCTCTTCGATCGTGCGCTCAATTTTCTTGATGTCTTCGTGGCGATTCTGGACCTCCTGGTGTGCTGTTCTGGACTGACCATACGCGGTTGAGGTTGAGAGCTATGAGGGTCGTTGATGGACAAGTAACTGAGCTGAGCAGGGAACACCGAACGTACTGCTTGTGAGAAGATCTGACCGCCAGCTCCGTCAGTGTTATCAACAACAGCAGCCACTTCTTCAGCGGTGGCATCAGGTTTGACTACGGGAAAGAGTTTAGCGTTGTTCTGCCAGGCCTCGGGATTCGCGGTCACGACTGACCAATCTTGAATTGTCTCTCCACCCGAGCACGTTGTTTCTGACGATAGTCTTTCTCGACTTGTGTGTAACTCTGAAGAGCCGTCATGAACTGCTGGGCAAGCACATTGACCTGCTCGTTTCCACTTCCAGTCAACAAAACCAATCGAAGGGCGGAACGGGCATGAGTGCACATGCCTGATTCTTGCGAGCCTCCTGACCACGGGGAACTGGCTGTTTTTTGAGCGCCTCAATGCGTCGCTTGATTTGGTTTCCAAGTTCCCGTGTCTGGGAGACTTGCTCATCCAACGCCGTGAGGTTCGGTCCGGTTCCATCCACAGCGTTTAGTGACTTTATTTGGAGGTCTGTGATCAGTCTAATGTCGTTGTTGAACCGTCTGATCAAATCCTGGATGCCGTTGACCTAGCAAGGGTATTTTTGGTGCAGGTGGTGCGACTTTGGTCAGGATAGGGGAGGGCATGAGGACACGGGATGAAATACCTCGCCGTAGAAGTTGTCGGACGTTCCGTTTCCAGAGTTGAAGTTCTGGTTGTTGGCGTGCCCGTAGTTTGTCGCCGGCTGAGGGGGGTTTAACTCGTAGGCGTTCTGGGTGGGCTCCGGCTGTCGCTGGGCCTTTGAAAGAGGGTGAGCACGGGCCTGGGCGGAAGAAAGGAAAAGGGAAATACCCTCAAAGCGGCAAGACGATCCATGGCCATGGTTGAAGAAGAGAGTGTCGCGCAGTCGGGGCGCCACAGAAGGGGTCGTTTACAAGACACCAGTTCTTATCCCCGCTGCGAATGGCACTGCACTTCCCCATCAAGCAACTCTTCCCCACGCTTGCTCATTCTTTCTCCGGTCACTCCACCTGGAAAATGCTTAGGACGCCCTTCGCCTCCTTTCCGGCGTTGCCGGGCAACCAGGACGCTTTGTCTGTTGCATGGGGCCGCGTGGCCAGAAAGAGACACGGCGGAGGGACCGTTCCAATCGTCCTTTCAGACCACGGCCACCCCTCATTGCCAGTATAAAATGGACCCGCCACCCAAGAAACACCCTCCACCCCCCACTCTCCTCACTCCCCCTCGAAATCAGAATGGCTCCGGGCGAACCTCAGGTCTCGGGCGGTGACTTGAACATCGGTGGCGGTAAGCACACCATTTACACCGAACTGTGGCCATTCTTAACACGATCTTCAGAGGTCGTCTCGACCCTCCATAGACGGTCTCGCAAGACCACACACTTCAACACCATACGGGCCGAACGTAATCCTCCCCGCCCGCCTTCGCCCCCACGACCGCTCACCTGAATCCTTAGATCGGGCTCACACCGGGAAGATAACCAAACCATACATCACTATCAGTAGGAATCGTATCCACCAGATGGTGTGTTATTTCTATCATAACTTCCAAGAACCTTTGCCCATGTATTGCAGCGCGACACAGGTAACATCATTCCTTTGGAGAGGGGGCATATGAAGTTGTCTCCGCAAGCACGGAAAGCGTGAGTTTTGCGCCCGTTCGGTTCCGCCGATCTTCTGACGTACCACCTGACCAGGATGAACATCATACTGTCCTATCCCGAACTCACCAACAAAGAACGAACGAAATGTGTCAACGAGTTCGCCGGTGTGATCACCCGCAGGCGGATAACCCGCGATCGGTCCATCCTGGAGGTCGCGGCAGATGTCACCAACTCCTCTCTCTCTTCCAGATCCTCTCGAGTCCCACGTCGGGTGCGTTCCTTCCGCCCCCATGGAAGGTGGATCTGACACCTCATTTTCAACAGCCCACGAAACAAAACGCTCCCCAGGAGCCGGAGGCTGGACCCTCCACTCCACAGGAAAGGTGAGGCATTAAGTGGTTTTGCAAGGCGTTTTACCAACTTTACAGAGCTCGACCGCTCCTAGAACTCACCGACAACGAATTCAACGAGATCACGGAAGAACCTCATATTTCCGACGTTCTCCTGGTGGAGAAGCATGCCCCCGCTCAGCGACAACTCGCACCCCGCACGATCACCCGGCACGGAACCGAGGTTTTTTGTGGTCTTGTCACTCCCGGCAACAGTCCCTCGAAAGGGTCCGGAAATTATGTACGTTTGTTTTCATATGTGCCACCCACCACACTGGCTCACCTTTCTACGCCTTCGCAGTCGATTCCCCCTGTTATCGAACGAGATGTCGAGATGGACGACACCTCCACGGGCGATCACTATCACCCCCTCACTCCCTCCCCCGGTCCCGCCCCACGAGAAACCGATCCCCAACCCAACGTGGTGTCCGCAATGAACGATGAACTCGCTAACTTGAGGCGAGAGAAGGCGTACGTGCTCCGAATCCTCTCTCGGAACGGACAAGGTACCATGTCCGACCTCGAAACCGTGGCCAATCGTGCGGTCCAGCAACGCGAGGAGCTTCGCGTCGAGAACCAGGAGCTACGGGCGTTCATTGAACGTCTAAAATCCGACATCATGGATTTGCAGGGCAAGATCACCCATGTACAGGGAAAACTCAACAGAGCCGAGGGCGAACGTGTTGAGATGGCGCAGAGCAGGCGCCGTTGGATCGCCAAGATGTGGGCAATTGCTGGGAGAGTCCCTGGAGGATTGCGCAAGAAAGACGCCGAGATCGAGAACATGAGAGAAAAACTCGTAGGCATGCACGCTCGACTTGCTCAGGAACAATCACAGTTGCGAGAGCTTCAGGATCAACTGGAGGAAGAGAGGGCGAGGAGGGTGGGCGCCGAGGCCAAGTTGGACGACTCAAGGATAGCCCACACCCAAGAGATCAACGATCGCGACCTGGCTGGGCGGAGGCTGAGAGACCAGTTGAAACAAATGGCCAACAGCCTTGACTCAGGTGCCATTTCAATCTAGCCCACCCTCTCCGTCCGGCCATCCGTCGATCTCCCCGTTTTGTCATCCCCAACGCATTTTATTCGATTCTTAGATTCGTACACCTTTACTTTAATTACCCACTGTCAATGCCATCTATCCATTCACACTCCCATCTGAACCCCACCCCACAAAGCCAAACAACTATGTTTATCCCCACCCCCAACACCGATCAACCCCGGACTTTTTCAGGGCGGAGTTAGATCTCGGCACCTTGCCCCGAATCCACTTTCATCGCGCACGGATGGCACCGGAAGCTCATACTGTACACATCGGGACCCTAACCTCTGGGGTCACCGTCGGCCAACTCGCTGTCCGTACAGCCCGCCCAGCGTTGACACAAACGAGTTTCGGTTCTGATGCTCCGTTTTACTCATCCAGCATGGCTTGATGATGCTCACTTGGACCGCTAACCCGGTTTCGTACGAGCAAGCCTTTGAGGCTATCAAGGCTGGGGTCGACAGCCTCCCACCCGGAGTCAAGATGTTCTTGAATAGTGGTATGTATCGAGGACTCGGCAGGGTACCGGAAATGGGTAGAAAATGGAGGTGGCTGACGGTGAACGTTTGGTTCCTCAGGAGAGTTTTACGCGAACGACTTTGGACCGGCGAACCTCGACCTCATCGCCACTTTCTTCAAGAAGTACCCTGATTACGCTGACAAGACTTTTCTATCAGTGAAGGTAACCTCACTCATCGTGGGATGACGGATCAATGGGTTCACGCTCGCCCAGGGAGGTCTCGTAGAGAATGGACTCGCTCCTGATTCATCGTATGCCCCCGATTTCAACTCTCGTGTCTATCTCTCCGCCTAATCGAAATGAATTAGCCCAGAAAACCTCCGCAGAAGCGTTGACAACATCAACAACCACCTCGGAGGCTTCAAAAAGCTCGACCTGTTTGAAAGTGCGCGGGTGGACCCAAAGACACCTATCGAAGAATCGGTTAGGACCCTCGCAGAACTCGTCAAGGAGGGCAAGTTCGACTATATCGGATTGTCGGAGTGTAGCGCTGAGACACTCAAGAGGGCGGACGCGGTATGTCGTGCCTTCATGTACTGGTATCCACGAATTGCGTCTCACGTATTTGTATCTGGAAATGACAGGTGTATCCGATTGCTGCGGTAGAGATCGAGGTCAGCCCCTGGTCCTACGAAGAAGAAACGAAGAAAGGTGGGCGCCCTCTTATCACAGGCAGCCATACCAACCATTTCATCGGCCCCTTCAGTCATTGCTACAGCCAAAGACCTCGGAGTCGCAGTAGTCGCATACGCTCCTCTCGGTCGAGGTTTCCTCACCGGAAAGATCAAGTCTCGCGCAGACCTCGACAAGAACGACCCCCGTCTCCGATACGAGCGTTTCTCTGAAGAGGTTCGGCACCGTAATGCCGTGGATCAACTCCGTGGCCGCTGATGCTTTGTTTGAGTCCAGAACATAAAACATAACGTCAAGATCGTCGAAGGGCTCACCGAAATCGCGGAGAGGAAGGGGATTAGTCCTGCCCAGTTGTCGCTCGCCTGGGTCCGATACTTGGGTCGGTCATTTTCACTCTCACGCCTCCCTATATGGAGGTCGAGGGTGGATGGATGTGTTACTAACTAGAGGTTAACTCCGCAGGTTCTCATGTGATTCCTATCCCCGGTTCCTCTCACAAATCAAGGATCCTGGAAAACCTCGCGTCTGTCCACGTCACGTTGAGCAAAGGCGAACTCGACGAAATACAGACCATCCTGAAACGTCACCAAGTTCACGGAGATCGGTACTACGGCGCGAGTGTTAACGCGCTCACTTGGGGTTAATCCAAGCACGGTACGACTCCGTTCTTATCCTTTTGTGTTCAATTCTCCTGGGAAGATCGGAACGTTTTAGCGTATCCATCGTTTCAGCCTTGTACGTTGTACATGTATTCAAGCGTGATGGCGAGAGGAGATGGGCTATGAGATAAGATAACGAAACCCTCGAACCTAAAGATCCCAATGTAGGTCCGAGTGGTTACGAAAGATGACTTCATGCGTGAATTGAGGAGGCAAGCGTGAGGAATGGGCTCAGCAGCGGGCAGTGTATTGATAACAGACAACAGTAGAGGCGATACTACAGGAAATAGTCAGCCGGCGGCCGTTTGGCAGGGATAGAACGGACATCCTGTAGGAGGAATCATTGGAAATCAGCATCGCGCTCACTAAACCCTTGGGAAGCTCTGAACACAGGAGGTCACGGGAACTTACCGGGGGTGCGTGCGCGAATACCTTGTACTCTTGGCCCAACCATTCATCGAGCTCCAGAATAGAAGCAACGTTTCCACACCTAACGGATATGTCTTAGCGTCCGATCCCTCCAAGTGTAGGAATAGTAGGAAGAGGAAGAAGGTATCAGAACCGGAGAATAGTAGGTATGGAAAGTCGCAAACATGACGCGAGAGACGGACCGGTAACAATAATTTGGGGCACTCCAGACGGTGACAATTGTTCTGTCGAACATCATTTTGTAACCCTCCATGGCCAGCTGATGTGCTCGGGCAATCAGATCTATGGCGTTATCATGGACGAACTGTTTGGTGATGTCAGCGCCGAACAGATAGCCGGCACCTCTCGGGGATACGCCCCATCCTTTGATATCTGAAACAGATGAATGGAATGGAGGAAAGCCGAAGATATCGGTGTTGGTTCTCAATTAGATTCGAGATGGAGTGGGAGGAATCTCACCATCGGGATCCGACCAAAGGAGGTCGCACATTGGGCCGTCGTGTGGGACTTCTTGTTTCCGGTCGATTGCGCGGATCTGGGAGACGGACGGTCAGGATGCACACGAGATGCCCTCATGACAGATGGCAGGGGCGCACTTGGTCAATGGCTTGCAGGTTCGGACTCAGCCCGCCATGAACGCAGAACACACGGCCATCCACAATCGCGCCCAACGCCAGATAATCGAACACCTCGCAACACCACCTCCAAACGTTTGAACTCGAGTATTTTCTTTGGCATTCGTCGTAAAAGCCATAGACCTGGGTGATTTGACGGGACTCGTGGTTTCCGCGGATGAGGGTGATACGTTCGGGGTAGCGGACTTTGAGGGCGAGAAGGAGGAGGAAAGTCTCTACAGAGTTGAAACCTCTATCGACGAAGTCACCTGGGTGGTGTAGAACGCGCGTTTGGTTAACGGTAGAGAAGTGGTCGAGTGGAACGCACCCATGAACAGATAGTTGGTCTCTGGACATTGACCGCCGACGTTGAAAAGCTGAAGCAAATCCCAAAATTGGCCGTGGATATCACCACATATCTAACTCGCGGTCGGTTTCGGCGTGTAATTCCCCCAGCGACGCGACGTACTGTGACAGGGGAATCGACGACCTGGACGTTCCCCTCTTCGATCAAGATTTCTCTCGCCTTGAGACAGAGTTGTTTGACCTCTTCTTCGGTTATGGGTTCGCAGCGCTGGAGTTGAGCGATCTGGCTAGACGGGGTCAGAGAAGTGAGGGAGGGAAGAGGGAAGATGGGAAGGGGACCGGTCGAGATCGCTGGGCATTACAGAGTGCAGCTGCTTCGGCAATTTGCGGGATCTGTCCGGTCTCCCATCGCCTGACCACAAGCGGCTTCGTTTCCGGATCGTGGAACTAGTTGCGTTCCTTGTCCCCGCCCAGGTTCTGTAGCTTTGCGTACACTATGCGTGCCACTCGATGCCATTTGTTTCTTTGGACGGTGAGTTCGCTGTGATAGTTGTTGCTTGCCTCATCTTGCGCGGAAATGTCGAATTCTCCCCTTCGATGTACCGTCCGAGTTCTCGGAGTTCCGGGAATAAGACCCAAAGCCATTCCATACTGAGGAGTGGAAGGAGGGCGCTGTAATCGGTCGGATCGGCGGTCCAGGGGTTGGCTATAAGTGTGGTTCGGGACTGGAGATAGCGGCTTGTCCGGGTAGTCTACGGGTGAAACTCGTACAAACTAAACGTGGTGACCATCCCCCAGTTAATTATACACACAGATAAGGATCAAGTATCCTGGGATCATGGAAGCTGAGCCGTTGTTCCGTTGCGGTTATGCGGTGGGGATCGGAGTTGATGATGTAAAGCCGACGACGATACGATAAGTATGTGTCAGATGAGTCGAGAGGCCGGGAGGATCCACGGGCGGGGACCCGTCGAGATTGGCCGAACGGCTCATAAACTTGACATGAGCTCACGAGACCGCGGTCAGGAGGAGGCCTCCTGACAGTGCGCGCACGTACTTCTTCCGTTCCTCTATTCATACACACGCTCCCAAAGTGGGAAGGGCTAGATAGGGGCGGTCTTATGGTCCCACAGCTACACATCAGAACAACCGGTCATCGCATCAACCACCCAACGTCCATCATCCATCAGTGGCTCAACGGTGCTGCGAACGGCTCAGTACGTTCGCTTCCTGTTCAGAAGAAGGAAGCGTCAGTGTCGTGCGAAAAAGAAGCAAGGGCCAGAAGTCAGGGCGAAAGAATGGTGCCACGAACCGATGTCGGAGTCGGCTCCCACACGAGGGGCAAGTGGTAGCGAAGAGCGCGAACCAGAGTGCGAGGGCTGCCACCAGAGTCATCCAGACCTAAGGAGACCGCCAGATCAGAGGGGCAAATACAAGGGACGGGAGGGTGATATATCGGAAAATGGGCGTCAGTTCAGGGGTGTTCGAGGTATGGGCCTGGACTTACAGCACTTCCCCATGTGAGGTGGACAAATTGGTTGTCACCCAGAGCGTCGCGCATCCTACCGCGAGCAACTGCTACCAAGACGACGTCAACAATGAAGACTATCGTGGTGAAGAGAGCAGCTAGCAGGATGATTGCGAAGCTGATGATCGAGGTGAAGCGAGATCGACCATCGCTTTCGGTCCCGTACAGTTGGGAGTGACGCCGTCGGCGGAGAAGGGCGAAAATGGTAACAACCAACGAGATAAAGGCGAGGCAACAGGCGACGGGATGCAGGACAAGGGCGACGGTCGACGCCTTTGATACGATGTCGGTGAGGTCATCAAGTTGACTTTGGTGCAGAAGACACGTCAGTTCTGGGCCCGGTTGCGGAAGGAAGGTGTCAGACGTACAGAGCGTGTGCGGTGGCAGAATCGAATTGATAGCCAAGTTTGGGACCGGAACAGGATGGATCCGTCTGGGTGCCTGTTCCAAAGACGCTAACAACAATGAGCGGACCTGGGTGAGAAATGCGAAGATGTAAATGTGTGTACACGATGCGGACTTACGAGACCTCGATGGCCGAACGACAGTATCCCCAGACGCCAAACTTGACCACAGCGTCGATGCCAGAGTTTGTGAAGGAGCCGTCTCGAGCGCTGATGCTGAGATTGAAGAGGTCGAGGGACTTGATTATAGGTACCGAGAGAGAGACGAGAAGCAGGAGAAGGGTGGCGAGAAAGGTAGCGAAAGCTGCAAGAAGATGGGGTAGCATTGTCCTGGTGGTGGTATCGGTACAAGGGGTATCTACGGTGTATGCACGTTCCACCCCCACCCTTTGTAGTCTCCACCGTCTATCGCGTGACGTAGGATGACGGTGGGAGTGAACGTGGGAAAGAAGCTGGGTGGCAAATAATTAGATAATCAGGGTTTTGGGGTCTTTGTTTGTGTTACGCAAACAGGATAAATAAGGGAGTTTAGGCCATTTCTGGGCCCCTTACCACTTCTCTCTCGTCCATCCACTTCAACCGTCCTCTCCCTCGAGCCCAAGTGGTTTCTTCTTTGTTATCCTCTCCCTGTCTCTCTCCTCTGCGGCAACCTTTCCCTCTCTCTCTTTGTTTTTAATACCCATACGCGTAAGTCTCTCTTAAACCGTCCCCCTCCCTTTCACCGTCTCCAACTTTTCCCTCTCCCAAAGCATAATGTCTGAGCCAACCACCACCGCCGCCGTTCCCAAGCCCGAGGACAAGCCAACCGAGGTTACCCCTGCCGTCGAGCCTTCAACTGAAGCTCCTGCTCCGGTTCCCGTTCGTCGTCCCACCGTGTATCTTTGGCGTCTTTCCATTCTAACTTACCCTTGTCCTTTTTTAGGACGCGCCCAAAGAAGACGTAAAGGCTGAAGAGCCTGCCAAGACCGAGGTGCGTCTATACCGCTCGTTCGTTTGCCTTTTCACCTCATTCACGTGTCATTCTCTCTTATAGACTCCTGCGGTCACCGAACAAACCGCTGAGCCCTCGGCCACTGAGGCCACTCCTGCTGGCGAGCCCGCCAAGGAGGATGCGAAAGATGGTGACAAGTCTGCAAGTTGCCGCCTCATTCAATGCGTGATTGTCGCTTATTCCTTTTTTAGACCGACACTCCCGCCAAGAAGGAGGACAGGCCCAAGAGCCCAGGCTTCCTCGCCAAACTTTTGGGAAATTTCAAGAACGAGAAGACCAAGGTCGAGAAGAAGGTGAAGGAGAAGGTCCCAAAGAAGGACAAGAAGAAGGACGAGGTTTGTCGGTTTCCGTATCTCCATTCGTTTTGATGGACTGATCGTCTTTTCCCATTTCAGGCGCCTGTTCCTGCCTCTGAGGAACCGGCCGCTCCTGCTGAGGAGCCTGCCCCTGCTGACGCCAAGTCGGAGGAGCCGCCCGCTCCCGAACCCGCCGTCGAGGAGGCTCCCGCTCCCGCTGAGCCGGTCAAGGAGACCGAGGCTCCTGCCGAGTCCGACGCTCCGGTCCCCGAGACCACTGAGGAGCCCAAGAAGGAGGATGACAAGAAGGAAGAGAAGGAGGAGAAGATCACGAGGTCTCCTCTCAAGATCGGTCGCCGCTTGTCTGCTCGCGTCAGCGACTTGTTCAAGCCCAGCAAGTCCAAGGAGCTCAACCACCCCGTCAAGGTCGACGAGGCTCCCCCAAAGATTGAGGAGCCCACCCCCGTCGCCCCCCTCGAGAACCCCGCTGCCGATTCTACTCCTGCCACGGCCGAGGAACCCAAGAAGGAGGAGACCAAGGAGGCGAACGAGCCCCCCAAGATCATCGATGCTGCCTCTGCCCCTGTTATCGCTGCCGCCTGAGCGGTCGAGTGCGGTCGCGACGACTTGTTATGAATAGCTTCCCATGCCATCCCTCCCCTTTCGCCACTTGTCATGAATCATGCCGTGGGAACCCTTGCATAGCAGTTCATGTTGTCATTTCGTTTCCTCATCTACGTTACGACCCGGATCTTGGTTTCATCCTTTGCTTTTCTGTGTAGTCTCGCTTTCTCTCTACTCACCCATAGTGTTAACCGGGTCCGTGGTATTAGCCTCCCTTAATGTTGATCCAGTTCTTTTTTCACATCATACCCGTTCATCCTACCACTCTGGATCGCACAAACTCACGTCTTAGTTATTCGTAATCACACGTTTCCCTTCTCGAATGCCCGAATGAGTGCGCCTTCTTCAATCATGGGCTCCCTTGTGGTAGACGCGCTAAGGCGGGTATACTCCGGCTTTCCCGTGCGTCCGGATCAAACCTTTATCCATCTTTGGGGAGTGGGGAGAAATCCTAAGCTTACTTATGCAGGTTGATCCTCGCATTGATGAAGCAGGCATGCCTCATGTCAGTACGTGATCCAACTCATTGCGCGAATCCGTGGCCTTGACGATCACCAGGAGTGCTGGTTGTCCAGGTTGGCATCGGACCACCCCGACGGCTTTCTTGCTCGTTCGGCGCAATCACCCCTCCGGGATTGTCCTTGGCCTTGCCATAGCAATAACAAGGGTAGCCATACGTCCGCTGGTTACAACTGCTGCCTCTGCCCGTACGCATTCCTCGTTTCCGATCCAGTCCCGACTCGCACCGCGTGGATGTTGCAAACGCCACGCGACTACGCGAGGGCAACCTCGAGGGGCAGGAACAACTGTTCCCCCCCCTTCTGAATGTTGCCGGTGATCCGTGGCCGCGTGCGCTCAACTTGAGTTAGCGCCGGACCGCCCCATCGCGTTCGACCTGGGCACCCACGAAGAATCCCGGTTTTACAGATAAAAAGTCGCTCCAACGCCGCCATCGATGGGGTACCCACAACGGGATTTAGCTGGAACTCATGCCCTGAATCTTCGCCATTTCCTATGGTTACTTCCGGATCGGTAACTTTCGGCTGGTTCCCCAAGCTTAGGCTCAGTCGAGAGACAAACTGCATCGGTTCTTCGACAACTGTCGCGTCCACTTGTACGCCGTTGATTTGGGTATCCTGACTCGATCCCACGGGACATCTCTCCCACCCAGTTTCGAATTTTGAACGAGCTGATGGTGGTTGAGCTCACGTGGAAGTTGACTGGGGTTTTGCGAGCCACCATCGTCGGAATGGTTTCCCACTTGCCTTGGGTGGGGCGGACGAAAGTGCGTTCGGGTGCATGTGTAGTTCGCGGTAGCGGCCGCCCCAGGGGAACAATCAGGTGGTAACCATGAGCCATCTGCATCAGGACTCGTTAATCCCATTGGAAACTGGACGACCTTCGTTGGGTCCAGATAGATCTTGTAAAGGACTCCTTAAACGATGGCTGAAGAGAACGGCCAATCCCTTGTCTGATATAAATGGCACATGGTTGTTCGCCAACGGATTCCAACGCGGTCGAATCCGAATAAAGGTAAATTCGCGGCAGTTCCGGGGACGCACGGGACGCACGGAGATAGTCAGAAGCGCCGGATCGTAATTCGCTTTCTCGATCAAGTTGATCTCACCTTTTCACTCCTCCTCCCATCCTTCACCTCATCTATCCGATGGATACGGAGCGTACCGTCCTGTCTTGTCCAGGGCGAGTGCAAGATTGGCTTGACGCAGCGGCCGACCAGATTGAGACGCTCCTCGATGTTCCCCAACCTTCACTCTCCGGCTCAGATCAGACGATAGGAGCTCTTAGACTTGAACGCGAAGGACCCTCTTGGACGGCTGGTCCCTACGGCTCGCAGTCAGCGAATCTGACCTCTGGCGTTTTCCCCGCAACTGATCAGGTCCCCCCCTCTGTCTCTCACGATTGGCCCCTGTCTGGGGAGAAGTCTCCCAGCCGCTGCGAGAACTGTGTCGCTGAGAGGGGTCGATGCTCGAGGGATCTCCCATCTTGTACTCGATGCCGCAAGAACGGATTGCTTTGCTTCTACATGGATGGTGTTCCGACTGGCCGTCGTAAGCCCCAGGCGAAGACACGGGGCCACGTTGGGGAGGAAGAACTTGGTCTGCCTGTAGAAACTTTCTCGGTCGTTCCTACCTGGGGATATCCTACCCCACTGGAAACGGATGAAGCCGTTGCTGCCCAATGTCACCGTCCGGACACCCGACTCCTCCAGGCTGTTTCCCAGTACACTCAACCACTTCTGGATAAGTACCCAACAATCGGCTTCCCGGCAGGTACCCCCTCTGTGGGGAACCCTGCGAACCCCCTGGATCAGGCTGTGGTAACGAAGCGCCAAACTACCATGCTTCCAGCCACCCCAACCTTCAGTACTCTATCCCGCAGAGCGAGTAAGCTAGAGGTCACTCGGGAGATCGCTAGGGTTGAGTTGCGGTCGAAGTGGTCAGATGCGATTGCCGATGGGTTGAACCCTAGTTCGATGAGGAGGACGTGAGTACGTCCCAGCTCTATCACTTGTCGGCCCGGCTCACGTTTTTCTTCCTTTCTAAGCGCCCGTGGAGTCGCTGCAAGAAGCCTTTGCCAGGACCCAGGCTCGGAGGAGGAACGAAAAGCCTTCGAGGATGTCCTGCGAAAATGCGCCGACGATGAGATTCAAACGCACACCGCTCATCTCGCGGCTCTCCCCTTCCAACTCCAATACCCTTCCCACGAACGGACCAGTGCTGCCTCCTCCCTCGTTTCGACTCCATTTGCCTCTACTCTTGCGTCTCGTTCGACCTCCAGATCCTCAGGGACAAATTCTTTGCCCATCACCCCAGCTGCCGAACTCCCGAGTCCACTCGATAGGATCGATACACAACGAGCAACCGATCCAACCATCCCCGCCTCCCAGGTTCTCTCAGTTCCCCAAGCAACGTCCTTTGATCTCCGTAAAGCATCGGCCGCCGACGATGTAGAAGCTCGCTTGTTGCATATGGAACAACTTGTAGATCTCTACCTCCTCTCCCATCATCGTCACCAAGCTGCGTACGAGACTGTGTCCAGTGTGTTTCCTTGGGATGGGCCATTCCCGGATAGGTTCGTGGACGAGTTGTTTGAGGAAGGAAACGCCGCAAGGAGTTTGGTTGAGCTACAGCAACATTCTCCAAAGAAGGGAGATTTTTCGAGGCCATGAACACTGTTTTCTCCCGTTTTCAATAGTTGTCTATCGACTTTTCTGTAGTTTTTTCGTCTGGGCGTTACATTGGCGTATTTTAGATCAGGCCTCGTATTGAAATGGTAGGACACGTGTGCTGTGACAAACGCGTGACACCACGCGTTTCATCCATCTCGACAATGTACAAGACCAGTGTTAGGGACGATGCTGGACCGAGCATGGGCGAAGTCTCGAGGCACTCTACGCTCAAGCACCCATTCCGCCTCAACTTGTGAGCCACCCTTCGATCTTCCCGATATCCCCGACCTAAGCCTTCTGCTTATCCGTGTCCGCTCTCTGGGCATCTGCGGCACCCAGTTACGAGAGACCACCTGTGGGCGACGTTACGATCGAAGAATTCGAATTGTTTGCTATCGACCGATTGCGAGTGCTGGGAGAAATCGAATCCTCCTGGGCCCGGAACCGACCACCGGAAGAACTGAAGAAAGTCGTGGGGGATCAGTGCGGGAAGTACGTCCCGCTTGGTAACAATACCGCCAAAACTGTCGAATTGGACGAGCAGAGGCGAAAGGACCACATTGGGCATTTCGTCTTGAGGTTGGCGTTTTGTCGGTCGTAAGCGGATGATTCCTGGTTTCTGGGTGACACCGAATACTGAAGGATTGCTGGTCTTCTGAACCCGACAGCGAGGAGCTCAGAAAACGGTTTGTCAAGGCCGAGACCGCGCTGTTCCGTGTGCGGTACGATACGGACGACACGCAGGAGCGACAGCAGTTCCTGAAATCCATGAAATTCGATTGGTCCGGGGTCTGTCAGGATCTCTCCCCGAAAATGAGTTACTGATCCAACGAACGCACAGATAACACACGAGGAGGGGATCGCATTGAAGAATCAGCTCAACACACTCACCGGGGGCTCGGAGGAGAATACTAATTTCAGTGGGTTTCTTAAGGTCTGCGAACTTCTTCAACGCGTCCCCTCCCCATAATTAATCGGTGGGCATCCAGGTCAAGTGGACGCGTATCCCCGACCTGGTGGAGAAGCGGAAGGTGGTTCTGAAGGGAGGTTGGGCGTACGTGCCGGCAACCGAACAATCATCACTCGTGTTCCATGAGTTCCAAGCGACCTTGGAACGCGCGTTAGAGGTTCGACACATTCCCTCAGGTCGGCATGGGTTTTTTTGAATCGCTTCTAGGCCACAGCGAAAGCTCTGCCACGACTGGACGAAGACACGCGGATCGTCCCATTGCTGAATAACTTATCCCAAGGCTTTTTATCTGGGGCAAACTTCGACTGGGGTTCCTCGACTGCGACCACCGCTGGCGGAGTGACGGCGGATGTGATCGATGAGATGGCTCGCAAGCACTTTCCACTGTGTATGCGGTACCAACACGAGGAATTACGCAAACGGAAGCACCTACCGCATTTCAGCCGGTTGGAGTATGGCCTCTTCCTCAAGGTACGTGACGAACCGACTATGGTCAGATCAGGGTTGACGAGTAGATTACCCAGGTGCTTGGTTTACCGATTGAAGAGGCGCTGGTATTTTGGCGCAAGTCTTTCAGCAAGGTCACAGACGACAAGTTCAACAAGGAGTACAAGTACAATATCCGACACTCGTTTGGGCTTGAAGGGAAACGTGCCAACTACCCGGCCAAAACGTGAGTGGCACTCGCAGGACAATTTGATCTTGCCGGCTGACCACGGCTTGTGGCTGTGCAATAGGTGCATGCAGGTCATCATGGAGCGGGGTCAAAAGGACATGGAATGCCACGGGTGCCCCTTCGTAACATTCGCGCCGGAGAACCTACAGACGGCATTGATGTCAATGTACAACGTGGGATCGCAGGACCTGGGCGAAATTTCGTATCTCGTTAAAGGCCAACATTATCACGTTGCATGTACGCGGGTCTGGGAGATTTCACATGGGGTGAAGAAGGGGGCGGGATTAGATGGGGAGAGCGTTACGCATCCAAACCTATATGCATCGAAGAGTCGGGAGTTGGAGAAGGCTCGGACAAAAGAGGAGAATGGTGAGGATGTGGTAATGGCCGAGGGTTAGGGTGGAGTCGTGATCGGGGTACATTCCTCACCGTGCCGTTCCTCCACCTACCACCTACATCTTTGTATCCTTTACGACCAGACGCGGGATGCCTCAGCAACGAAAGAGTTCGGGCTTGGATCAAGGGCCTGTGGCGGATGAGGCGAAAGTTCACGCCCTACGGCAGTACAACGACACCGACGGCCACTTCTCCCTCGTCAGGTTCGTCGACGACTCCGCAAGAGACCTCACCAAACGGGACCTTTGCTGACGAGTGTTGACTTTGAACAGGAATTTCCACCTGGCAGACCTCGTAACGATCATGAATGGCGTCTGCGGCGCATTCTCCATCTTCTCTTCGGCCAGGTATCTCGTGACAAAAGACCCAAACTATCTGTGGACCGCTCTCTGGCTCCCACTCGCAGGATGTATGTTTGATTTGTTTGACGGGAAGATTGCGCGGTGGAGGAAGGCGAGCAGCATGTTGGGTCAGGAACTGGATAGTCTTGCAGACCTTGTGCGTACACCCTCTCCTGATGTCATCTTCCACTCATCTGCTTGCCTTTTAGATATCCTTCGGGGTCGCGCCTACCGTTTTAGCCTTCGTAATTGGGTTGCGGACGTGGTTGGACACCGTCGTCCTGACAGGTTTCGTCTGCTGCGGTCTCGCACGACTCGCGAGGTTCAACGCCACCGTCGCCCTCATCCCAAAAAATGCTTCGGGAAAGTCAAACTACTTCGAGGGGCTTCCCATCCCCTCTTCCCTCTTCCTCGTCGGCATGTTATCTCATTGGCAGTGGATGGGATGGACGGCCGACACTCAAGGAATCCCGCTGGGTCAGGTTACTCTCTTAGGAAAATCGGGTGGGGATGGAGACATGCACGTCGTTAGTTTCATTTTTGCGGCTTGGGCGGCGGCGATGGTTAGCAAAACTTTGAGGGTGCCGAAACCCTAGGCAAAACACAACCACCCGTTTACATCGCTATTAGGGTATTAACCTTGTACTTTCCCCCCCCTTCTCGGTCTTCATACTATCACAATCAGCCCCCATCCTGATAACGACACCGATAATTGAAGTTTTTTGGAGCGTAGGCCGGCTCTGACCCATAGTCGCCCAAGTCACGTGACCAACGCGGTGCCGAGCCGCGTCGCGTGAGGAATTATCTCTCTGCTAATTACCCCATTATGGCGTCCGCGGAAGACGTCCAGCGGCTCTTCCTGCAAGCCCTCATGTCCAGGAGGGTCGTAACAAAAACTCTCGCCAGGTTGCTCC
>Ga0307509_10004224_pt1 | contig 20960 bp, 22 predicted proteins | sample 10_EM_MG_FD_202245 | JGI IMG/M metagenome (GOLD analysis project Ga0307509, IMG submission 202245) | Populus trichocarpa ectomycorrhiza microbial communities from riparian zone in the Pacific Northwest, United States - 10_EM | ecosystem: Host-associated > Plants > Roots > Unclassified | place... | reverse complement strand
AAGGAGTTTGATGTCAAACCCCTTTGGTGGGAGCTAATATTACCCTAGCGGGAATAGCTTGCATAATTATGCGCGAGGTATATGCCACCATAGGGGAGAGCATATATCCGGACCCAAGCTCCTGAGTAGGGACTTCCTGGAGGCATCTGGGAGACGACTCACGAACCTCAAAGAGTTCAGGTTTCAAGATATGTCTAACTGATTGGAACGATGATTAGAGAACCAGTTCTCTACTCTTACTAATACATACGCATTATGCATTGATAGATGAGTATCGGACTTGATCACTCCATAGTCATGATACTATTGGTATGTAGGCATTTAGACTGCATATTCCATTATAGTCTATCAGGACGAAGAGATCAAAGACTGACTACTAGTAGAGTGGGGACATCCTCAGAAGAAATAGCAGTCGGGAGATTCTCAGAGTCAAGCTGGGGAAGATTCAGGGTCAAACAGTGTTCGCACTTAGTTCTGACGAACTGAATTCTTGAAAAGATACTTCTTTACTAGAGAAGTCAAAGTAGCGTGAACATTAGTATAAATAGTAGAGCTCTCCCCCATGGTTGAGATCATCATCAAGCAATGGAGAAGAGACCTTAACAATATTATAAGTTATTACGAGATTCTTCTATCACTTTATCGAACAATTATTCATGAGCCTTCCTGACCTATAATCTGTTGTCTCGAATATCCCCGCCCTGGTTAGCCCGGAATCCTACCGTTTTAGCTACCCCGTAACAGCAACCTCCGCTCAGCTCTTCTCAACTCTTTCTTCAGCGCGCGGTTCCGGCGCTCGAGCTCCTGGTTTCCTTTTCTCCCATTCTCCACCTCACTCCTCAATCTTCCCAAGCTGAATCCCGATCCTGCAACCGTCCTTCGAAAGCCTTGGATGTTTTCCTGGAGGCGCTCTATCTTCGCTTGCTGGTCCATTGTCTTCCATTGGTAATCGTCCTCTGTTTTTAGGGATCGCTCCCTTCCCTCCAACAGTTCCCGGATTTGCCTGTCTAGGGCCTCGATCTCGGGTTGGGTTTTTTCGCTCCCCTCCCTCTCCTCTCGTGTCCCCATGACACCTTTGCTTCCAACATGGAACTTTGGGTCGTAGTGGTCCCGGTGCCAGTGTGAGAGGTCCTTCTTCGTTCCGTCCTGCTGCGGCTAGTACCCTGCGTCCTCCTTGTATTGGACGTGTGTCGGGCATTTGTCGTTGTAGCATTCCTTCCAGTCTCTGGTAGAATGCCTTGCCTTTCGTTGCTGGTTTTTTGATATTTGGGCAGCTTGGTCCTTTTTCGGTGCTGGTGCCTTTGTTTCGTATGGCTGGTTCCAACTGGATTGCTTAGCCTTGGATTTCCTGGGGTACCATCCTCGTGCCACTTTCTCACTGTCGTGCACCCAGCAGTTGTCGTTGTATCACCCCGTCCAGTGGAGTGCATCATGTTGTTTTTGCCTTCGTGCCGCCTCTTCCCAGGCTGAAGGTGAGCGGTATGGCGGGCTTGTAGGTGTCATTTCCGGCAAGCCTATCGTGGTTTCCCAATTTTCCTAAGTGGTTGGTGTCTTCGGTGGGCGTGGAGGGGCTTCTTCCTGGATCTGTGTCTGCTATACGGAGACGAGCATGTCTCCGTTCTCCTGGTCCTCGAGTTTGATCGAGGTGCGGCTTGCTTGGGTGGCGGGCATGGAAGTTCCGTTTTGCGAGGTCTGTATTTTCGAAGTTATTGGCGGGGTACTAGTTTTTGTCGTGTTCTGGTGAGTATCCTGTCCACTTAGCTCTGTATTGGAGCTTGTTGTAGTGTAGACGTGAGTCGACGATTTCTTCGAGTTCGTATTCCAGTTCTCCTTCGATGATGATAGGAGGAGGAGGTTCCGACGGCTGTGACGGAAGCTTGTTGTTGTTGTAGAGCTCGAGCAGGGAGATGTGGAATGTGTTGTGTATTTTCATCGGGGTGGGGAGGTCCAGCTTATAAGCGCTGGTTCCTATCCTTGCCAAGATTTTGAACGGTCCAATTTTCTTGTAGTCGAGCTTCTTGCATGGTCTGGTGGTCCTGATATTCGTTGGTAGTAACCACAGCTTGTCTCCTTGTTGTAAGTTCGGATCGGGCTTTCGCTGTGCATCGTAGTATTCCTTGTGTCGCATTTCTGCTTCCGTCATTTCTGCTCGTAGTGTGTCATGTAATTGACTCATATCTTCTGGTCACGTCGTTTTTCCTTTGATCAGGTGTCCGATGGCCTGATATTCGGGGTTTATTCCGTAATTTGCGAAGAATGGCGTGTGCTTGGTGCTTTCTTGATATCCATTATTGTAGGCAAATTCGGCCATTGGTAGGAGCTCCTTCCAATCGTCCTGCTGATAGTTGACGTAGGCTTGGAGGTATTGTTCCAAAATGGAATTTGTCCGTTCTGTTTGGCCGTCCGTTTGCGGGTGAAAGGCGGTACTTAGCCTTCTTGCGATCCCTAGCTCCCTCGTGGTTTCATTCCATAGGTCCGATGTGAATATCGAGCCTCGATCCGTGATAATATCTCGTGGTAGCCCATGCAGTCTGAATATTTCCCTCATGAAAGTTTCTTGGAACTGCTGCGCATTCATGTTGTTTGTGCTTGGTATGAAATGAGCCATTTTTGTCAGCCTATCGATAACGATTAGGACTGCATCCGATCCTTCTGATAGTGGCAAATCTGTGATAAAATCCGTTGATATTGACTTCCATGGTCGATCGGGGGCTTGGTTAGGCTTCATCCGCCCATAAGGTGCATGTCGTATGACTTTCGTTCGTTGACAAATGTCGCATTTCTTGACGTATTGCTTTATTGTTTCTTGCATCTTTGGCCAATAGTATTTTCGTTGGACGAGTTCCGTAGTTTTAGCTGTTCCTCCATGTCCTGCCTGACGAATGTCATGGTGTCGTCGTATAAGGTTGGTCCTTATTCCTTCGTGATTTGCAATCCAAATCTTTCCCTGGTGCCAGAGGTATCCGTCCTTCCACTGGCACAATCCTAAGGCCACCCCTTTCATTTCTTTGGCTCCTTGGTCCGGGCTTCTTTTATCGTTTGGATTTCCTTATCTTTGGCCGATTCATTCCTGATTTCTTCTTTGTCATTCATTTCGAACGTTGTCGTTTCCATCTCTTGTATGGTGGTATTGAAATATTTTCCTCTTAACAAGAGAATTCTTTCTTTTTGCATGAGTCTTTCGTCTCCTTCTTGGGGCATGTCTGCTTTTCGTCTGGTCAAGGCATCCGGCTTGCCTCCTTCTTTTCCGCGTCGGAATTCGATTTTGAAGTCGAAGCCGCTTAAGACCTTACTCCATCGTATTTGTCGGTCTGTCACTTCTTTTGTTGTTGTAAACCTTATTAGGTTTTTGTGGTCGGTTAGGACCTTGAAGTGTTGCCCACTCCCTCTGAGGTATCGCCTCCATTCCTTGAGTGCTTGGACTATGGCTAATAGTTCCTTGTCGTGTACGTCGTAATTGCATTCGGCGGGCGCCATGGTTTTTGACCTATACGCTATCGGTCTCCATTTTCCGTCTTCGTCATGTTGGGATAATATGCCGGAGAAGACATATTTCGAGGCGTCGGTTTCGACAAGGAGTGGCCTTCCTCGTTTGAAGTATGTCAACACCGGGGTTGAGCATAACTTTTGTCGCAATTCGTTGTATGCTCCTTGTTCCTTGTCTCCCCATTCCCATTTGACGTTCTTTTTGGTTGTGTCGTATAGGGGTTTGCCCGTCCAGCTGAATCCTTCGCTAAATCTTCGATAGAAGTTGCTGAATCGCATGAATTCTTGGATTCCTTTCTTGCTGGTGGGTGGTTTCCAGTCCCATATTGCGGCGGTCTTGATTGGGTCGACTTTGACTCATTCGTTGTTGATGATGAATCCTAGGTATTCTGTCTCCCTCTGGTGGAACTCGCATTTCAAGGGTTTGAGCTTTATTCCTTGTTTTCGTATGGCGCGGATGATGGCTGCCACATCTTTTTGGTGTTGTTCCAGGCTGTCCGAATATATGAGCACATCATCTAGATATACTATGCAGCATATGTCGATATATGACTGTAGGGTCCTGTTGAGCCATCTTTGGAAAGCCGCTGGTGCGTTGGTTAGCCCAAAAGGCATAACCAAGTATTCGTATGTGCCGCATTTTGTGGTGAATGTTGTGTTCCATTCGTCTCCTTCCTTGATTCTGACGTTGTGATAGGCATCCTTCATGTCCTGCTTTGTATAGTATTTGGCCGTTCGTAGCCTGTCCAAGGCTTCCCCTATTGAGGGTAGAGGATACCTGTCTTTCTTGGTGACGTAGTTGAGCGCTCGATAGTCGACACATAGTCGGAGTTTTCCGTCCTTCTTTTTGACGAACATGATGGGAGATCCTCCGTCAGAGTACGTTTCTCTTATCCATCCTCGTTCTTCATTTTGCTTGATGTAGTTCCAGAATTCTTCCAGTTCGTCCTGGGAGAGCGGATAAATCTTTTTGACTGGCAGTCCTTGCCCTTCCTCGAGTTTGATGTCCAGGTCTACTCATGGTCGGTGAGGCGGTAGTTTCGTTTTTTGTTCTTCTTCGAATACGTCCAAGTATCCGTGATATTCTTGAGGCACCATTTCCTCCAGCTCTCTTTTCTTCTGGTATTTTCCGCTTTTGATGGCTAGTTCGGTGCTAATGTTAATTGATTCTAGGCTTATTCGTGTTTCTTATTTGTTGTACTTGAGGATACCCGTGGTCGTGTCAGGTCATCGGTAGAACTTTCCAAAAGCTCGTGCGCTAATCTCGCAGATCTGTGCTTTGGAAGTCTCCAAACTTCCAAATCCTTGTCGACCTCGATCAGTTTTTCCCAGCTTAGGGACTTGGTAACAGTCGCTTTCGACTATTTTCTCTGTGATGAGTTGTGCCATTCAATCACCATTTTGGATCTGGTAGTCCTGGTCGCTCATGTTGGCTAGTACCACTTTGATTTCGCGGGTATAGTCGGAGTCGATCACACCTGCATTGACAGCAATCTGATGTTTAACTGCCATGCCGCTTCGTCGTGCTATCCGTCCATAGGTTCCTTTTAGTGGTGTGATTGATATTCCAGTTGGGACAACATCTTGTCCTCGGGCGGGAATAGTCCTTTCTCTGTTTGCATACAGGTCGTGTCCTGCAGCCTTTGCCGATCCTCGAGTCGGTAATCTTGCTTGAGGGTCAAGTAACCTAACTTGGATCCTCTGATCTTTCTTGCTTCGAGTCGAGCCCAACTCCACTTCCACGTTCTCTTCTCGCGCCTCGGGTTCAGGTATTGCGTATACCGTGGGTGATTCCTTTGAACACCATGTCGTACACTTTGCGCTTTCGAAGGTGATCTTTCCTTGGCCTCACTCGATTCGGGGACTGTGTTGCTTTAACCATGGCATCCCGAGGATGACCTCATGGTTGGGTAGTTTAGCTACCTGGAAGTTCGCCAATTCCCTATGGCTACCGATGTCCATAGGTACTTTCACTGTATGAGTAATTGGTCCCATAGCGCTGGGTTGACCGTCCGCGAGGTAAACCTCTCTTGTCGTCTTTGCTTGCATGGTTCTGATATTATATTTGCTGCCGAACCCTTTGTCGATGCAGTCCTCAGCTGCGCCCGAGTCAATCATCACGTTTATCGTAACTTGTCTTTTCGTGCGGTGTAGTCGTATCTGGACCATGATATAGTCGTTTACGTTGTCCAATATTTCCGTGTTATTCAGTGCCGCGTAAAGGTTCCTCATCTCAATGGGCTTTGGTTTGGTCCTGTCCCTCAGACCATTCCTTACGTGGGACTTTCTTCGTTTCCCGACTCTTCTTCCTCTTCTCTTTCGACCTCTATTTCTCGTACCTTAGCTGGTGGCCTCCATTGTTTCTTGTTGTCGGTCTTTGGTTCCCAGGTTGCTCCTTCTTTGCTGTGTGCTTGGCTTCGACAAGCCGCGGCTCTGTGTCCTGGTTTGGCGCATTTGAGGCATAAATTTGCCCTCATCCTTTGTTGGTATTCTTTCGCCGAGATATTGAATCCTGGTCTTCTTCCGGTAACATCCAATTCCATTGGATCACCTCGATTTTCGCTAACCAGCGTAGGTCTGAACGTTCCATTGACGTTTCGTGGTGTTGTGTCGAACTTTCCTGTTGGTTTTCCTTTTCTGATGTGGTCCATTATGCTGCGTTTGTTCTCCTTCGCAATTCCCCATCTGGTGATGTCCAGGGTTGTGGTGAGATTGTCTCTTTCGCCGGCTTCCCAGGCGTCTTGTAGTTTCTTTGACATTCCTCCCAATAGAAGTCTGGTCAAGGTTCCTTCGTCGTATTCGGTCTCTGCTGCTATCATTCTGAATTCGTTCCCATATTCCGTCATCGTTCTTCCGCTTTGTGTAATGCCCGTGATCCTGTTTCGGCCCATTTCCTTGGCATCCATGTCTCCGAAGTGTAGCTTGAGGGTTTCCACGAACTGCCCCCATGTTTCCCCGTTTTCTTCTAATCTTCCTTCGACGTGGGGAACCCGCGATTGGCCAGCCGCTCCCCTTCGGAGTGATTTGGCATAGGTCATCTTTTTGTGATGCTGATCTTCGTTCCATCCTAAGGCATCGAAGTAGATTCCTAGCTGGACCAGGAATATTCTTAATTTCGTTCTTTCTCCCTCGAAGTCAGCTAGTTGTTGGACTCGAGGGCGCTGCTCTGTTCGTGTAGCTATCTGAGCTACTGAATCCACAAGTTGATCGCCTGTCAACGCTACTAGCGGGTTTGGCGCTGGCGCCGCTTCTGGTCCTGGAACGGTACTCATCCTTCTGGCTCTTGGGGTAGTTGGTGAGAGTATTCCTTCTGGCGATTCTTCTTCTGGCGTAACCGGGCTTGCTGTTCTTTGAGATCCTTCGTGGGAAAGTGCAGTGTTAAGTGCTTCTTCTAGTGCTGATCCTAGGTCGAGTGATCCTTCGTCTGGTGGGTCAAGTTCGATTGGTGACGCTAATCCTGGTGTTGGTGACTCGTCCTCTGTAGGATCGATATCCGTCGTGTTGTTAAGTGTTGCCAAGAGACGCAACCAAACGTAACAATCCTATTGTTGAGCACGTATGCAACAGGCAACGACACTGGTCTCCTGGGTAAGCGAGTCTCGCTTTTCTGCACCAAGGCGTAGCAAAGTACTATCTCTTCAGATAGTACAAGCAGGACTGGCTTGCTCGTCTTCCGCGATCTGTCGAACGACCCTATCTTTTCGGATAGTTGGATAGCTGGATTGTTGTTTCTTAATAGAACTATCACAATAGTTCTATGATCGGGCGACCCGTCGAGACTATCACAATAGTCTCCGGGTTCTTAGAGCGTAGGCTCTCGTAAAGGAGGAGTGTATGTAAACAGAGTAAAGCGTAATCGTATTGCAATATCTTTAGTATAGAAAAGTACTTAGATGGTTGCGTGAAGATCCTATCTCGCGGTCGCTTTTTTTTTCTTTCTTTTTTTCTTTTTTTTGTAATGATGTATTCATTGTTTTAAGGTACAAAAAACAGCATGCAGCGCTAGCTATGGCAAAAACAAAACCTATAAGCCAAATAACAACCGCCCGGTTCACCTCATCATAGGAAAAATCAAACCCCCCGAGACCATAGAAGAAACTTCCCCTGCCTAGCACCTAAGACTTGCACCTCAGACACGGAGGAAAGCAACTCATAGAAACGTACAGGAGAGAGACCCAAACCCTTCAGGAGGCCCCCTGGTAACACTAGGAAAGAATCAAAGAAATGACGAGAGGTAACTACTATTGCCAATATGCCTAACCAAAAGGCCCCGCGGCTAGTCGCCGGGAGGGGCAGGCCGGTTCACGGTCGCGACTGACCGGAGGATGGCGACATGTCGGCGTTTAGGAGAGACCAAGGAGGCAGTGCAATACCATGATCAACCGTAACGTAAGCGAGGTTTGCGACAGTAGAGGAAATCGCAGGGGCGAGAGAGGTAGGTGAGCCAGCGGAGCCAGCGGGCAGAGGGGATGCCAGCCAACGATGATGAGCAGTAGGGTGCCAGCCGGTGAGTCGCAGTAGGGTGCCAGCCGGTGGGGAGCAGTAGCATGCCAGCCGGAGGGAGGTTTAGCCGTAAGGTGCCAGCTTATGGGGCAGTACGGTGCCAGCGGACAAAACCAGGCGCGGGATAGACGAAGGATCGCGAGCGGGCTACCAACAACCGACTAACGGGCCATAGCAAGGGCTTTTGGGACGACAGCGAGACCGAGCAGGACCGTGATGTTACTAACCGAAGCTTTCCCCATCGGAGGTAGAAGCCCAGCAGAACCAAAGCCTTACTTCGACCGAGAGTCCGGACGCCATATCGCCGACCGTGAACGAAGCGAGAAGCTTTCCGACCGTGCAAAATGCTAAGCGAGGTGCAAAGCAAAAGCGGGGTAAGAGGGAGAACCGAACACGAAGAACGCAAACAAGAACCCGAAGGAGGGGGGGCATGCGTGCCCCACGAGTGGAGGGAAGATGGCTTAAGGTCAACCCCCAGGCAGTAGCCATGATGGGGGAAGAGAGGTGGGTGGGGGAAAGTGACGATGATTTCCCGTGGTGTTGAGATTTCAATCGCCGGAGGTGGAGGAGAGATGGTTCGTGGTCCTATCTCATGGTCGGAACCAAGCTCCTTTTATAGGCATCCTCCCACAACCCTGATCCTTGGTGACTCGTCACCATTGCGTAACATAGCCCCCATGACTCATAATTAGTCATGGTGCGAAATCCATCAGCTGATTCTTACGAATCAACTGTGCACCTTCTCTTTACTCGATCCAAACCCATAAACTCGATCATGCGGGCGAATATGTCGGATGCGTAAAACCCATGACTCGTAATCTGAGGCATGTGCGAAATCATTACATCGTATGACGTCACAATCGTGACGTCATGAAACCATTAACCAATTATCATCAACCAATGACTCGCAAGTGCGCAGTCATGTGAAAGCTATGCGTCAACTGACGTCATAGTGCAAAAACCCAACATACCTCTCTGACTAATAATTATTAGTCATGTGAAATCTGCCTTACTTAGTTACCATTTGTGACAGAGGGGATGGAGGCAGGCCTCGATAGCCAGGATGTCCGTGGGGGTGCAGGACAAGCAGTTCGTGGTCCACCTTTGAACCTTGTCCCAGAAGACCGAAAGTTTTCTTGTCATGTAAGCGGTGGCCTTGAATGTGTCCGCGCCGTAGCTAAGGATAGGGAAGAGGAGCGATGAGGCCAACCGATGGCACAGGAAAGGGGGCAGGCCCATCCCCAGAGGGGAGAGCCTTTTGATGGCCACAAAGGCAGCTTTGGCCTTGGCCAGCATTGTGGTGAGCTGTAGGGTTGTGGAGATCGAGGGGGTGAACCAGTATCCCAGCCCGCGGAGCTCGTTCTTGGGGGGAAAGATAGACCCGTCCAGGTGGATCGGGACGTGTGATATACGGCCTCTGTCTCTATTGGTCCGCCAGTGGATGAGTTCCGTTTTGGGGATAGAGAAGCTGACACCCAGGCGGGCCCCTGTGGCCTTTAGCACTGCCTACTGCTTCTGAAGCAATTGGATATTGCGACGATAGGACGTTGATGATAATGTCAAACCGAAATTGTCGACATCGGAGAGGGTAAGAGGTTGCGGGATCTCACAGTGTAGGCGGGAGACATAGATGACAAAATTGAGAGGGGAGACCGGGGACCCCTGCGGGGTGCCCACCGTGACTGGTGCAAAGATCTTTGGTTATCCTTGATAGAGGAGCCGGCACAGCCTGCCGGTAGGGCAGGACCTGGTCCATGACACGAGGTCGGAATTCACGCCCTTTGCTTTGAGCATGTTGCAGAGTGTAGCAGGGTTGACATTGTCGAACCCCCCCTTGATGTCTAGGAAAAGCGTGGAGACTTTCCGCCCGGCCATATGGAGGGTTCTAACCTCATGGGTCAGGGTAGTTGTTGCGTCCGACGCCTACAGACCAGCCAGCGAACCGCATTGATGGGGGTTGAGAAGGCCAGCCACGTGGGCTACACACGAGAGCCTGGAGTTTATAATCCTTTCCAGGATCTTTGAGATGGTTTGTAGTAGGACTATCACACGGAAAGAGGAAGGCGAGTCGTATGAGGGCTTTCCCGCGTTGTCCAGAACAATGCGATTGGCTATTTTAATGGTGGGGGGGTGGAAGCCGTGGGCCACCAACGGAGCAAGGAGGTTGTGGATGAGGTGGGGGGCCACCCGATGAATTCTGTTCCACACCGAGTTGGGGGTCTTGTCGGGGCCAGGGGCTGACGATGGCGAAGAACGGGCCAGAGCCCTGGTCGGTTCTCTAGGGAAGAAGTGGGTGAGGAGGGCCTCGTTGAGTCCTAGTTGTGTTGTGGTGCCCGGGAGCTCCGGGAAACGGGGGGGGGCGGCCGAAGGCAAATCTTTTGGCCGTCCAAACGGTCTGTTGCATGGCGGAGGCCACGACGGCGGACCAGTGGTCCCTCTTGGCTTTTTTAATGGCTTTGAACTTGGCCGATCTGGCCGCCCTCGCCGAGGCTAGGAGGGCCGCATCAAACCTGTCTCTCTTGAAGGTGCGGAGGGCGGAGTTGTAGGCCCTCCTCTGCTGTGAAAATAGCTCCGACCACCACGGCTTGGACCGGAAGGTGACCCGTTTGACCGGGGTGTGGAGAGCCAGTTGGGCTGTTATTCTGTCGAGGTTTTTCTTGAACCAGACCTCCAGGGACCTTGTAGTGGGAAGAGGGGGGGGGGGGGATAGAGGCCGCCCTGAGCGAGGGGTCAAGCGGGGTCCATTCAGTTAGGGCCCAATTGGGAGCGGGAGGGGGAGCTCGAAAAAGGGGGGCTTCAAAGCAGAGAAGGATCGGGATATGATCCGAGCCGGTGGAGGGGAGGGGATCGCACCATACCGTGAAGTACGGGGAAAGGAGAGGGCAGGCAAAAGCAAGATCCTGGACGGCAGGGCGCCCAAGGAGTGACATGGAAAACCGTGTGAAGACACCCAGGGTGTTGAGGAGGGAGAAGCCCAACTCAGTGGCCCTTTCAAAGTAGTGCACCGAGGTGGCGCGCTCGTCCTCCTTATAGGCCCTGAGGGGATCTGCCGTCGGGTGGTGAATGTTCAGGTCTCCCAGCGTGAGCGTAGGGAGAGGGGATACTGGAAATATAACTTCTGGGGGAACGGGGCGGGTGTTGTTAAGGCGACCCTTTGTGCTATAGGAGTTGATCATTGTAAAACCGGTGGTGGAGGGGTTGAAGAAACTGTCAGGGGTGAAGAGGTCCAAAGCCATGACATCACCCCTTTCGAAAAACCTGGGTAGGATAGAAACCGTTGACAAAAACGAGCTGTACATATAAAACGCAACGCGGGGCTTGCAGCCGGCGTTGGTGGGCAGGGAAAAAACTGAAAACAGGTTAAAGGAGGGTAATTTGCCCCTATAGACCGGGGGGTCCTGGAGCGCAACGACAGAAGGAGGGTGGGCCAGTTGAGTGAACGACCCAAACAGCGAGAGGAACACATCCCAGCTCCAGAGGTAGTTGTGTTGAACGAGGGTGAAGGGTTTCACAGGGGTGAGGGAGGCCTGCTCCCGATCCCGCGATGTCTGGTTGTGCTGCATTAACGGGCCAGGCCCGACGGAGTTCTGGTCATAGGGGAGGGGCTATTGGGCTCCAGGGGAGGGAGAGACCGGTTGCCTTGGTTAGGCCCTAGAGGGGCCGGAAGAATCGTTGAGCTTCTGGCTCTTGGAGTAGCAATCTCGAAAGCTGACTGGAGGGAGCGGGTGGGTGAAGGGGGGGGGGAGAGGTCATCGTTGTCGGCGGCGGTGTCCATTGCGTCGCCCGCGGGCGGCGGAACTACAATCGTTTCAGCAGCGGAGGAACGCCAGAGAGTGGAAGGTGTTAAAAGGAAGAAGGGAGTAGGGGCGATGTCCCGGAAGAAGAGGGCTTCTATAGGGCCAGGTTTGATCATATAGAACACCACAGGCAGCATAGAAAGAACAAGCACCCCAGCTCACTCTCTCCCGAGAGTCTATTTTTAGAGGAGCGAGTGGTATATATAAAGGCCTTTTTGGCTCACGAAAAATAAAATAGTGCTTCTAATAAATAGCATAACTATTGTCTGGAATTGAACCAAAATAAATAGCGGCGATTTGAGATAGATAGGAGCAATCTGCCATTATAACTTGCAAACAACCCTCGACTAAACATGACTGCAACTTTCAAATTTCTAAATCACGATTCGCGGACAACTATGTTAGGAAAAAAAGATCGCAGCGCCAAATCTGTAAATCACACCCCGAAACCCCCGAAACCCCCGAAACCCTTCTGAACCATCATTAGGAAACACAACGAAGCCAAACACCATGATCGCCCCAAGTCATGATGTTCCAACAGGTCCTTGATTGTTTTGTTTCTGGATGGGCAACCGCTATAATCCTGGGTCTTGAAGAAAAAAGGGCCTTTTGGTGCGATGCTGGTGGGGCTACAAACAATTTTTTAGGCTCCAACCATTTCCTGCAACTGTAAGGCTGTTCGGTATGCGTGAATCACAAATAATGGCTCGAGGGGGCTGAAAACAATGGCTTGAATATTTACAAAATAGGGCATATCTTTATGAGAAGATTTGGCAAAATCTTTTTCAACAAGTCCCACGAAGAGCTCTATCGGATTACCAGATCAGTTAGGTTAAAATCCCACCACTCTATTTTCCTGGCTTTTCTTCTAAATCTCCTTCATCCTCTTTCCCTCGTTTAAAAAAAATGCACTTCGTGGCGTGACGTGGTAACAATGGCTCGGAAGTTTCTTTAAACGATCCTTGAGAAAGCATTGTTTGTAGCCGACGAGGAATGTCATCCCAAGCAGCTCCCAGTCCAATGACACCTCCTGTTCCTGCTGCTAGTACCGGTAGATTGTGTTCCCCTCTTCAGGTTTTTAGTTTCCAGGATACATTTTATATTGAAAATAATGGAATCGCAGGAAATGATCGGAGAGAAGGATTTTACCTCGCTCAAGTGAACATCAGGGATTTATATTAAGCGACTAAGCAGTTAGGGAGTCCGAGATTGCCCCCGTTTAGTGTGTAGGAAGCAAGACGGGGAAGGCAAAATCTAGACGAGGAAAATACAAAAAGGAAAAGGAAACAGGAGAAATGCTTTCAAGGATTGCGTGCTCCTCTGACGCGTACTGCACGCGTAGTGCTGCCAACGTGCGAGGGCATCCTCAACACGCTCCGCTCTGGGACGACTACCTGGCCAGATGGATATGAGGAGAGGTGGTAATACAGCCCTATCCCTGCACTCTCAGGAAACGACACCTCTTCTTCTGCCCACTCATTTCTACAGCAAATACCAACTAATAAAACGAGGTAGACGTCCCTAGAATTCCCAAAGCATTCAGGACACCCCCCTACACTTTCCCTTCTCCCTTTTCCCGTTCCCCCTCACCTACCCAGCCCTATAGAAATTTCCGCACAACCCACCTTTTTTCTAAGAGTGTTTTACTTATTTTACCATTTCTCTTTCCTTTTTTCACGAGGCTCTCTGGATGCGTACTCTATATTATGTCCAGCTCTGCACAGATCGGCTCGCTAATCGAACTTGGTTTGGTTGTATTTCTTGGACAAAAAGTCCTCGTTTGCAGGCGCAAGTACTCTTGAAAGGGCACCGAAATAGATAGTGCCCGAAATGCCCATTCTCACCCTTACCTCTTAATCAATTAACACAAAGAAAATACCAATAGATAGCTAAAGATCTAGTAAATTTAAAATTCACATTTGTATAACAAATTTCTTAGTTCTATATGCAGTGCTCATTAATTGGTTAACTCCATTAGAGTGACGGCGCCCCCGTGCATAAATCAAAGTTAGAAGTTAGAAGTCCTAAGCCTTGGCAGCCATGCCCAAGGCAACGCTGGAGAAAAGCAAGGAATTCGCAATGACACGAACTTTCTTCTGTGCAGGAGTTTTCTTCCCTCTCAAATATTCGCCAAGAGTTCCAACTTCCAACTTGCAACTTTGATTTTTAGACGGGGCGCCGTCACTCTATTGTGTTGGATTCTGGCCTTCGCGTGTGTTGGGGTGGTTATTATCTTTTGGCGATGGTTGGGCGCGAAAACCCATGCCGTTTTGTCCCCCAGGATAAGCTACCGGACCTCACCCAGAGTGTTGCACAACCCAACGGTGGATGGCGCACTGAAACTCACCTTCACCTCGCTTCCTTCATGCTGGGAGCAGAGCCGCACGGGCGACAAAAACGTGGCAACCCTGTAGTACGCAAGCCGCCAAGTGGCGGGGGTTTTGCCGGAGCCCATGCAAAACATCTTAGTGGACGAAAATACGACCGCGGAAGGAGGAAGAAACTAATGCTCACCAAAGCCAATGCCCCCCAGAGCCAACAGCTATGCAGTAGATTCCAAATTACCAATGTTTAGTCATTTTCGCAGTTACTTTTGCCAAGCCCTACTATTTTAGGTTTATTATATAAGCAAAACCAACTACCTATAAAGATGCCCGGCGCCATGCTGGAATCCTCAGCCTTACCTAGCGATCCAGCATCTCGCTGCACTCGGCAACGCGCTAAGCCCTGAACAACTAGAGCCACCTACTCGAATAAAATACGACCCCTCGTGCAGCTCAGCTGCCGAGCCCGCTGATGAGGCCTTCAATACGTCTTTTGGACCCCGCGAAACCTTCCTCCCTGTTCATATTCAATATTTGCCCACTAAGGTTAGCTTCCTAATGAGGCCGGGGGAAACGGGATAAGAAAAAAATAAGGTAATTTTGTAACTTATCGTACTCTACCTCCCGGGGGGGGGCTGCGTTCTCCATGTGCTACTCTGGGCAAGGGGCCATTGCCGTATGCTACGAAAATTACCGTGAGGGAGCCAGGCTGTTGTATATTAGAGCTACTGATTATAATGAGTGGGACGATCTGGGGCGCTCCCATAGGCTATATGATTAGGAAGGTAACTCTCTCTCTTTCTTTTATTAATATAGTCCCATTGACCCAACCCCTATTACTTTGCCTTTCGATTCTGGCTCGTGCTCGACGTCCGACATTAGTGAATAGCAGAGGGTCTCAATAAAGAATAATCATTGCTATTAATGTAGATCCAGTATAAGGCTAATGTGCCGTAGGCGCCCGAGTGATCGAACCCGGCCAGGGTTCCGAATGGTCCACGGAAGACCGAACTAGATCAGCCGGTCCGGTCGAAAGTCAAGTCTAGTCCAATGGTGGAAATTAGACCGACTGGACAGTCAAGATTATCGGACCTGACTTGGCCAGGACGAGTCCGACCAGGCCCGCCAAGCCATAGGATATGCACGACCCTTTGACAGAATTACCATCCCGTTTTGCTTTTTACTATTTTTTTGTCACAATATATTGTGTTCAAATAAAGCTTTTCTTAATTAAACTCATTGTTTCCATGGATTATGCTGTGGGGTCACGGGGGGTCGGGATGGAGATAGTGCCTTGTTTAGATCAGGGGCAGCAAAGATAGGTTCACAAGTATTAATTTTTTTCGGTGAACTAAGTGAGTGATATTACATGATTAGACAATATTTTATACAGACTGGTCTGGGACCAGTCCAGACTAGACTGAACCACCTGAGTTAGTCAGGTCCAGTCGTTGACATAAACCTGGACTGACCAGCATGGTCCTGCCTCCAAGACTTGACCGGTCGGACTATTCGGAACCCTGAACCCGGCACAACAGGCTATAGTTTCCTTTGCTCGTAAATCCCGGAACCTTTTTGCTTCCCGTCTTAAGTTATGGCTGGGGTGGTCAGTTTCCGCATTGCTTCCCCCCCCCTTCAAGGGAAGGAATTATGGATATCCCAACGCAAGACCTAATTATTCAAGTTCTTACTGCAAATGCGAACCTAGTGCAGTGCTGTCAATCCTCTCCGGGGCAATAGGTGGCGCTGCACTTTTGGTCTTGGATACTCGAGAAGCCTATCAACCCAAAGTATTGGTCACAAATTTCAGGTGGACTGATAGGACAAAGTTCCACAAGGCGCCGATATCTTGATGACCCCGCTTCTCATCAGCTCGCCCAACTTCCATCAACCGAACCTAGAAACTCAACACTTGATCCCCTACAATATAGCCGCCAGCAAGGAAATGTCGCGCTCTCACGTCGATGATGCTATCAACTCCCTCAACACTGCCCACTCCAATAACACGAATTCTTTCAATAACAACTTTGTGTGGAACGTGAAATTTGGCGGGACAAACGAGAGGGCTGAGATTCTAAAATGGCTATCCCCAATTGAGCCTCGCATCCGACACCATGACATTCGAGCCCGTCGGGCCGACAGCGTGGGGGAATGGCTAATGCAAACGGACGAATTTCGAGGGTGGTGCAATAGTGCCCAACAGGAAGGATCTAAAGCTGCGACTTTGTTTTGCTGTGGCGATCCGGCAGTAGGGAAAACCTATTTTAGGTGAGAGACAACCCCCAGAGCAAGAACTAAAGGATTGTGGTGCTAATGAGCCGCGCTGCTAGCTCGCTCGTAGTGGATAGGCTATGTGATAAGGCCAGCGGACAAAACATAGCCGTTGCATGTTTCTACGGAGATTTTGCTGCACCGGAGGAACAGTCTCCGGCAAACATACTCGGCTCATTCCTGAGGCAGATTGTAAGTGGATTAGAGGAGATCCCGGACGAGATAACTCGGATGTTCGAAGATCACAAAAAGGGGATTGGTGGAAGGGGAAGGCGAGTAGCGGAAATTTTCAGGATGCTGCAGACTATCACATCCTTACAGCCGACATTTATATGCGCCGACGCCCTTGACGAATGTGTGGAAAAGTATCGACCGGAAATCCTAAGTTCGTTGAGGCGAATCGTGGAAAAATCCCCAAGCGCGCGCATATTCCTCACCGGAAGACGACACATCCGGGGTGAGGTTGAGAGACATTTTGGCGCGAAAGTGGTAATCTTATCTATGAAGCCCAACGATGATGATATCGTAGGGTATATCCGGATGAGGCTGAGTGAAGACACATCTCTGGATGTCATGGATAGTAGCCTGGAGGCGGAAATTATCAAACACGTTGCCAAAAAATATCCCCGAAACGTAAGCGAGCAGCATGGTGGAAAAATACATTATACATCCGTCACTAACAAACACATCTAGATTTCTGCTCATCTCTCTAAGCATGGATGCGATCCTAGGGGAGACCACAGCTTATGGCAGGCGGCAAAAGCTGAAGGCAATGAATGAGGGTTTGGATTTGAAGAATGTTTATGGCGCGACTTTAGAACGGATAAAAGCGCAAGGTGGGGAGAAATCAAGACTAGGGACGGCAGCTTTGATGTGGATCTCGCATTCAGAGAGACTATTACAACTCGACGAGCTGCTCCACGCCCTAGCAGTGGAGATTGGATCCTCTGATTTCAATGCTGAAAGGATTCCCTCGGTGAAGACATTGTTGAGCTGTTGCTTGGGGCTTGTTGTTGTTGATAGGCAGGCTTCGACTATTCGCTTACTCCACTTTACTCTCCAGGAGTACCTTTACACCCGCCCTGACTTTTTTGGACCGACTCACTCGATAATGGCCGAAACCTGCTTGACATACCTTAATTTTCAATCCATTAAGGACATTTCATCCACACTCCTTGCTCTGCCGCAGTCAACTCCCTTCCTCAAATATTCTTCCTTGTATTGGGGTGCCCACGCCAGGAGAGAGGCCCCAACGGAAGTAGTATCTCTTGCGCTCAAGCTCTTTGGTCAAATAGAGAGCCATATATCCACAAGGTTACTTTTGGTCGATCTGATTGCCAGAACCGGCCGATATAGCCGCGACATACCCATCGACGGTTCCCTGATTGGGTTTACAGGACTACATTGCGCATCGGTCTTCGGCATCGTTGAAATCGCAACAGCCCTAATAAACCAGCCAAATCCCGGTCTCAGCAAAAAGGATTTTCTGGGCATCACACCGCTCATATGGGCACCTATATGTGGGCGAGAGGGGATAGCAAAGCTGTTGCTAGAACAGCAGGTTTTCAATCCCGACAAGCCAGATGGATACTTTCGCCGGACAGCCCTATCCTGGGCTGCTCTAAAAGGGAACGAAGCGATTGTGAGGCTACTTCTTGGGCGGGCATCTTCCAAGCCCGATGGCATGGACGGTTGGTGGGGTAGGGCTCTCCAGGTGATGAATATGGTCCGGCGAAGGAGATACGTCAACCCCAACAGTGCAGACAAATACGGTCAAACGCCAATATCGTTGGCAGCTGAAGAGGGATACGAAGGGGTGGTGAGGCTGCTATCGGGAAGGAAGGATGTCAAGCCCAACGCGGCTGACGGATACGGCCGTACACCTCTCTTGTGCGCCTCGGGTTTAGGGTGGGAAGGAGTGGTGAAACTACTAGTAATGCGGGAAGATGTGAGCATCGATAAGGCGGACAAAAATGGTGCAACACCACTTCTATCGGCTGCCGAATGTGGGTCTGAGGCAGTAGTCAAACTACTATCAGGGCGGGCAGATATTAACCTCAACAGGCGCAACAAAGCGGGTCAGACACCGCTCTCGTTAGGTTCCATGAATGGGCACCACGGAGTAGTGAAGCTGCTGCTGCTGCGGGGGGACACCAGCCCCGATACGCTAGATAATGGTGGCCGAACGCCACTCTCGTGGGCTGCTGAGGGTGGACATGGTGGAGCAGTGAAGCTACTATTGGGACGGGAGGACGTCAACCCCGATATGCCGGACCATTATGGCAGAACGCCCCTCTCGTGGGCTACATGGCGTGGGCATGAGGGAGTGGTGAAGCAATTGTTAGGAAGGGGAGACGTCACACCCAATATGCCAGATAGTGGTGGCCAAACGCCTCTCCTGTGGGCTGCAGTGAGTGGGCGTAATGGAGCAATACAGCTACTCTTGGGGAGGGGCGATGTCAACCCTGATATGCGAAACAAACATGGCCAAACACCCCTCTCGTGGGCCGCCAGGAATGGGCATGATGGAGCAGTAATATTATTGTTGGAACGGAGAGACGTCAACCCCAATAAGCGAGACAATCGTGGCCGAACACCGCTCTCGTGGGCTGCCCCGAGGGGACGTAATAGAGTAGTGAAGCTACTATTGGAACGAGCAGACGTCAACCCTGATATGCGAAACAACCATGGTCTAACACCTCTCTCATGGGCGGCCTCAAATGGGCGCGGTCAAGTAGTGAAGTTGCTGTTGGGGCGGAAAGATGTCAACCCGGATCTGCCCGACAATGGTGGCCAAACACCGCTCTCGCGGGCCGCCCTGAATGGGCATGATGAAGTAGTGAAATTACTGTTGGAACGAGGAGACGTCAACCCCAATATTCCAGACAATGGTGGCCGAGCACAGCTCTCGTGGGCTGCCAGGAATGGGCATAGTGGAGTAGTCGGGGTGCTGTTGGAAAGGGAGGACGTCAACCCTAACATTCCGGACAATTGTGGCCGAACACCACTCGCGTGGGCTGCCCTAAACGGGCACGATAAAGTAGTGAAGTCACTGTTGGAACGGGGAGACGTCAACCCCAATATTCCCGACAATCGTGGTCGAACGCCGCTCTCGGTAGCTTCCACGAGCCAGAACAAGGGAGTGGTGAAGCTGCTTCAAGCCCGGAAATCTGCAAGCCCGATCACAGCGTAACCGCCGCAATACAAAGTTTCTCCTATTTCCCCGAAACACGCCTTGCATCGCTTTCATCCCTCCCCTTAGAGATCTCCAGAATACCGCCAGCCGCCCCACTCTCCTAAACATCGCTCCTCTCTCCCCCTACACTCGACTGCGCCCCCTCCAGGCGCCGCTGCTCCCCCCCATCTCTTTCGACTCCTCCACCATTCCCGATTCGATCCTATCCGGTTCTTCAAGTTTCAATGCTACTGCAAGCCCATAAATTTGCCAACCCCAGCACAATTTGGCCCCAATAAGCCAAAATATTTCCCATAATCCCCAAAACCCTCCAGGCAGCTCTTTCTCCGTATTCGCACGGACACCCCCACTTACACCACCGGCCCCCTCCCTTCTTCCCAATTACTCCCACCTCCTTCCCTTAAGTCTCCAGCTGCCCCACGGACATCTCTACTTTCCCCCCTTTCCTTGCCCCCTTTGGATTCCCGATTCTATGTCAGCACAGTCCAGCGGCATGCGTAGACATACCATTCTTGTAGTTATATCGGGAATATTCCCTCAATTTTTTTGTTTTTTCCTTCTTCACTATAATAATACCTCAATCCAGCCTAGATTTATCTCTGGTTTCTTACCCGTAGATCTGAAATTTCTCACTTTTTTTTCTTTTTTCTTAAATTACTCTTCCCTTCACCACGGGAGGTGTATGTGTGGTAGTAACTTACTTGGTGTATTCCTTTACCCTGCCAGCAGCCACTCAAGAAACCGTATTTCCCCACTATCGCTTCCTGATACTTACCGAGACTGAGGGGGTCGAGCTCAAGATGGCCAACTCTCAATGCTTACTCCTGTACCAAGGCCAACCAGGCGCTGGGGCAGTGCTTATATACAAGTTTCCCATAATTAATCATTGTAACCTAAGGTATGGTGCCTTAACAAAAGTAACGGAACATTTGACACTGCAACGTTCCACCATACAGTATCGCAACCTATCCCCCTCACTCCTGAACACACCATACCTTCATCACCACAAAAAATCTCAATCAAGTTCATAGATAATAAGCAAGGTATTAATTAGAACCAGGGTTCCGAATGGTCGGCGGAAGACTGGACTGGACTAGCTAGTCAGGTCGAAAGTCAAGTCTAGTCCAATGGTGGAAATTAGACGGACTGGACAGTCAGGATTATGGAAACCGACTTGACCAAGACTGGTCTGACCAGGCCTGCCAAGCAATAGGATATGCTATTTTTATCACTATATATTACGTTCAAATAAAGCTTTTCTTAATTAAACTTATTGTTTCCATGAATTATATGGTGGAGATAGGGCCTCGCTTAGATTAGGGGTGGCGAAAATAGGTTCTTGAGTATCGAACCATTTTTGGTTCACTAAATGAGTGATATTAC
>Ga0307509_10004223_pt1 | contig 20963 bp, 19 predicted proteins | sample 10_EM_MG_FD_202245 | JGI IMG/M metagenome (GOLD analysis project Ga0307509, IMG submission 202245) | Populus trichocarpa ectomycorrhiza microbial communities from riparian zone in the Pacific Northwest, United States - 10_EM | ecosystem: Host-associated > Plants > Roots > Unclassified | place... | reverse complement strand
ACTTGTAACATGGATAGGCAAGACTGTCCTTCTAGATTTTGTGCGTCACATTCCGCCTGCATGTTATGCCAGCGAGCTGAACGGGAGACACCTCATACATCCTTTGAAATCCCACACTTTACACCCTTCTGCGTCGTAATTATCTTTCGAATGATATGATTAAATTCTCTATGCTGCAATTTCAGACGTACGACTTGTACCTTCGTGTCAGCCGTTCGCCCCTAGCGGCCCGCCAGCGCACTCTCAAGTCCGAAATTTTAACCACGAAATCGGAGCTCCTGAAGACAAGTGCTCAAGATCAGTTCGCGAAGTGGGCGAAGCTGAGACGGAGTGTGGATAAAGGTCTTGCAGATCTAGAGAAACTGAGTACGTCACCTTTATTTATCCTTGCTATCTCACCTCTGACATACATTCCGTCACTTCCCCATCTCATCTCATTTACTTCTGAAGATGCAGAGGTGGCATCGTCCAAATCTGGATTCTCTATGAAGTTTAACTCGCTGCTATGGCTCTTGACCACAGGAATGCAGTTCGCTGTTGGATGGTGGTACCGAAAGCAGCCCGTTTTCTACCTGCCTGAAGGGTGGTTCGGCCCGCTGAATTGGTGGCTTTCTTTTCCCTTCGCCCCTGCTGGTATGTCACCTTTCCTCTTCATTTCCCTTCGCTTCTTCGGATCTTGTTTTTCGTGCTTTCTGTTCCTGATTTCTTTGACCCTTTCTTCATTTATAATCTGCTCCCTTATCTGTTGGCCGACCCTACTACCTCTCCCTATGCGAATCTATTTTTTCAACCTTGGACCACTTTGTGGAATCCCCTAGCTTTTATTCTTCTGCCACGTTCATCTTCCTTCCCTTTTATTATTTTCTTATCTTTCCTCCCATCCCACAGGTTCTGTCAGCGTCGGCGTCTGGCAAATGGCATGCAGACGTGTCATAGTCGTTATTGAGGCCGTGGTGAAAGATTTCGTGGGTATGTCGTTCGCCATTTTCGCGATATTCGCTACCAACGTGACCCGACATCTAACCTTGTATACTTTTATCTCCACAGGGCCCTCGCTATCATCCAAAGAGTCGGAATCTAGTGACAACCCTCTTTCAGGGTTGGCCGCTCCGACGCCCTTTAACACACCCAAGAAGGAGATGGGTAAGAAAGAGTCATAGGGCTCTTTATTTATGGGACCAAGTTGTGATTGGCTGCGCATTCCGGACTTTCCAGAGGGATACATGCGGTGTGTGGCTGCGAGGGGTTTAAAGGCCTCTTCGAAGCGTAAATAATGGGAGTCATATGCCTATACGTATTTATTCCAGGAGGCGCGTGTTTGTTCCATAGATACTTGGTATCATAATTGTCGTGTTTCAACCCGTAGGGGATTGGAAGTAAAGGGGGAGATACACATGTACGTTCACCAAGACTGAGTAAGGAAATGCAGATAAATCAATGCCATGTGGTTGCTAGAATACACTCTAGGCGAGTGTGCATGCCTGCTCGATACCGAGATGTAGGTGTATTGTCCGGAAGGATGGAGATCTCTGGCTCCGGAGTAAGCTGGGTTGTCGGTGGGTTAGAAATGAGATCTCAACTTTGGGTCATCGGAACAACCTCTTGAAGATCTGTGTCTTCACAATGAGCAGGCTCGCGGGGTATTTCGAGCTCTTGCTTTCGATGTAGCCAATCAAGTCCTTCAAGAAATGACCCCCGTAGTATTTCTAGGGACAGATTTAATCAGTGCGCGATGAACCATGGGTACAATGTACCTGATATCCTATCAAAAACAAAGAGGAGTCCTACACTCTTCCTCACATAATTTGAGCGTGGCGACAATCACGAGATGACCAAAAAGGATCCCTGAGTCCATATCTCGAGCAAGTCCGACCAACACATCTCACGACTTCAATTTAAAACATCCTTATCTGTGGCTACCCCAGCGTCAGCAAACCACCCTTTACCAACAAGGTGGCACGTGTAGACGTGGGTAGACGACCATATGTATTCATAACAAACCTCTCTAATGGTTGGTTTAGCAGTGTCCTTGAAGTTGAAAACAAAAACAAAAAGTCATAATTTGAAGGTTCGAGTGTCAACTTGAATGCTACTATGAAACGACATGTCAAACAAAGGTTGCAGCGGCTGTGGTGTACTACGTTCTGTAGGAGGGGCAAAAACACAGCAGTCAGATCGATATTATGCAGGACATTGTGGGGGTATCAAACGACATCACGTACGGTCTATAGGAGCGGCAACAACGCAGTGGTCAGATCGACATTCGGGAGACATCAAAAAAATCACACACACCCTGCAGGAGGAGGGAGAACACAAGAGTCCGAATAAATTCCAGAAAATTTTTACAAAGAGATCACGTACAGCCCGCAGGAGAGTGTTGCATTTCAAAAGATGGTGAATGTATCATTTCAGGTTCACTGGACAACACACTTCGCAGAGAATGGAGCAGTCAGATCTATATTGTGGGGATATAAAACGATATTACGTACGCTCTATAGGAGCAGCGAGAACACAGCCGTCAGATGGACATTGCGGACATTAAACGAGATCACATACACTCTACAGGAGGGGGGGAAATGCAGCAGTCAGGCTAACATTGCGAAGGTATCAATAGAGATCACGTACTTCCTGTATGAGGGGAGAATGCAGCTGTCAGATCGATATGTTGAAGGTATCAAGTGACATGACGTACTTTCTGCAGGAGGGGGAGAGTGCAGCGGTCATATCGACATTTTATAGGCATGAAAAGAAATCACGGACTTTCTGTAGGAGCCGCGAGAACGCAGCAGTCAGATCGACAGTCCGCAGTCATCAAAGGAGAGATCACGCACGTTCTGTAGGATGGCGAAAACACAGCACTCAGATCGACATCGCGCAGACATAACGAGAGATCACGCACGGTCTGCAGGAAGGGGAGAATGCAGTAGTCAGATCGACATTGTGGAGACATCAAACAACATCACGTACAATCTGCAGCAAGGGGAGAATGAAGCAGTGAGATTGACATTCTGGAAATACCAAACGACATCACTTACTTTCTGTAGGAGTGGAAAGAATGCAGCAGTCAGATCGACATTGTGGAGGTATCAAAAGAGATCACGTACAGTCTGCAGGAGAACCAAGCAGTCGGATCGACATTCTGCAGACATTAAAAGAGATCACATACTTCCTGCAGGAGGGGGAGAATGCAGCAATCAGATCAACATTGTGGAGCTATCAGAAGAGATCACGTACGACCTGCAGGAGGCGGGAGAACACAGCAGTCAGATCGACATTCTGGAAGTCTCAAATGTGATCACATACAATCTACAGGATGGGAAATATGCAGCAATCAGATCGACATTCCGCAGATACCAAACGCAATCACGTACGGTCTGTAGGAGCGGCGAGAACACTGCAGTGAGAATGACATTACGCAAACATAACGAGAGATCATGTACAGTCTGCAGGAGGTAGTCAGATCGACATTGTGTAGACATCAAACAACATCACGTACAGTCTGCAGGAGGGAGGAGAATGCAGCAGTGAGATTGAGACTCTGGAAGTATCAAACTAGATCGCATACTCTCTGCAGGAGGGGAAGAATGCAGCAGTGAGACTGACATTCTGCAGACATCAAACAAGATCACGTACTTTCTGCAGGAGCGGGAAAAACACAGCAGTGAGTTCCATGTTCTGGAGACATCAAACGAGATCAAGTACTTTCTGGAGGAGCGGCAAGCACACAGCAGTCAGCTCCACATGCTGCAGACATAACGAGATATCACATACGTTCTGCAGGAAGGGGGGGAATGCAGCAGTCAAATCAACATTCTGCAGATATCGAACCGACATGACGTACAATCTGCAGGAGGGGTGACAATGCTAGTCAGATCGACATTCTAGAGATATCAAAGGACATCACGTACAATCTGCAGGAGGGGCAATGCAGTAATCAGATCGACATTCTGGAGGTAACAAAGGACATCACGTACTTTCTGCAGGAAGGGGGATGGCCCAGCAATCAGATCACCATTCTGTGGACATTAAAAGAGATCACGTACGCCCTACAGGAAGCGGGAAAACCCAGCAATCAGATCGACATTTTGGAGGTTTCAAACGAAATGTACATTCTGCAGGAGGGGAAGGACGCAGCACTGAGATTGACAATCTGCAAATATCAACAGAGAGATCACGCACTTTCTGGGGGAGGGGAAGTATACAGCAGTCAGATCGACATTTTTCAAGCATCAAAAGAGAGATCACGTACGGTCTGTAGGAGGGTGACAACGCAGTCAGATCAACATTCTACATAACGAGAGGTCACGTACTTTCTGCAGGAGGGTGACAACGTAGCAGTGAGATCGACATTCTGCAGACATAAAATGAGAGATCACAAACCTCCTGTAGGAGTGGGGAGAACATAGCAGTCAGATCGACATTTGCAGACATTAAAAGAAAAATCACGTACGGTCTGCAGGAAAGTGACAATGCCACAGTCAAATCAACATTCTGCATACATCAAATGAGAGATCACGCACATGCTGGAGGAGGGGGGGAATGAGGCACTCAGATCAACATTGTGCAGACTTAACAAGAGATCACGCACGGTCTGCAGGCGGGGGGAGAACGCAGAAGTCAGATCGACATTGTAAAGACATCAAACAAGATCACGTACGCTCTGCAGGGAGGGAGAAATGCAGCAGTCAGATTGATAGTCCGATGGCATCAAGCGACATCACATACAGTCTGCAGGAGGGGGAGATCCCAGCCGTCATATCGACATTCTGAAGGTATAAACGAGATCACGTACAATCTACAGGAGGGGAAGAATGCGGCACTGAGATCGACATTCTGCAGACATCAAACGACATCACGTACAGTCTGCAGGAGCAGCAAGAACAGCGCAGTCAGATTGATAATCCGCACACATGGCATCAAAAGAGAGATCACGTACTTCCTGCAAGAGGGTGATAACGCAGCAGTCAGAACGACATTCTGCAGACATCAAACGACACGCACGAGCTGCAGGATGGGGAGAATGCAGCAGTCAGATTGGCATCATTGTGGAGACATCAAAAAACGTCACGTACAGTCTGCAGGAGGGGGACAACGCAGCAGTCAGATCAACACTCTGAAAGTATAAAAAGACATCACGTACGCCCTGCAGGAGGGGGAGGACCCAGCAGTCAGATCGACATTCTGAAGGTATAAAAAGGCATCACGTACGCCCTGCAGGAGGGGGAGACCCAGCAGTTAGATCGACATTCTGCAAACATCAAAAAGGATTATGTGCTTTCTGCAGGAGGGGGGAGAAACGAGTAGTCAGATCGACATTCTGCAGGTATCAAAGAGATCATGTACAATCTGCAGGAGGGAGAATGCAGCAGTCAGATTGACATTCTGCAGACATCAAAAAAGAGATCATGTACTTTCTGCAGGAGATGAAGAATGTAGCGGTGAGATCGACATTCTGGGGACATCAAACGAGATTGCATACTTTCTGGAGGAGCGGCAAGAACCCAGCAGTCAGAACCACAATCTGCAGAAATCAAAAGAAAGATCACAAACCGTCTACAGGAGGTGATAATGCAGCAGTCAGATCGACATTCCACAGACATAACGAGAGATCACGTACTTTCTGCAGGAGGGTGACGACGTAGCAGTCAGGTCGATATTCTTCAGACATAATGAGAGATCACGCACTTTCTGCAGGATGACAATGCAGCAGTCAGATCGATATTGTAGAGGTATCAAACGAGAGATTACGCACGATCTGCGGGAGGGTGAGAACAAAGCATTCAGATTAATACAGCAGAGGTATCAAACGAGAACACGTACAGGCTGTAGGAGAGGGGAGAACTCAGCCGTTAGATCAACATTTCGGAGACATCCAAAGAGATCACATACTTTCTGCAGGAAGGGGGAGAACCAAGCAATCAGATCGACATTGTGGAGATGTCAGAGGAGATCACTTACAGTCTGCAGCAGGAGGGAGAACGAAGTACTGAGATCGACAGACTCTGCAGACATCAAAAGAGAGATCACGCACGGTCTGTAGGGCGGCCAGAACACAGCAGTCAGATCAACATTGTGGAGGCATCAAAGGAGATCACATACAGTCTGCAGGAGGGGGGAGAACCCAGTAGTCAGATTAATGTTCTGCAGACATCAAAAGACATCACGTACGATCTGCAGGAGTGGCAATAACACAGCAGTCAGATCGACGTTCTGCAAACATAGCTAGAGATCACGCACGGTCTGCAGGATGGGGGAGAACCCAACAGTCACAACGACAAGTTTCCAACATCAAAAGATATCACGTACGGGCTGAGGGTGCAGTGAGTATGCGGCAGAGTCAGATCGTCAATATGATGTTCTATGACAATTGTAGGGGATGAATACCATCTTGCAATAAAGGGAAGGGGATTCAGCTGTTCAAAGCTACCACTTAGGTTGGTGAATGCAGTTGTACTGACTGATGACGGGGAGGGTGAGTGGGATAGAGTGAACTCGTGCTGCTATACTAGTAAGTACAAATATTTCAGCCGAATACTGATCTAAGTCGTACACGAGTTACAATTTGTGAGAGAGCGGCGGATATGAAATACCTCAATCTGCCAATAATACATGAGGGAGTATGTAAGGAGAAGGCAGGGAGCGGTGATTTTGAGTAACAAACTATAAAAAAAGTCAGATGTAGACAGATCTTCCTCATCAGAAGTTCCGACAAGCCAGGAACAGTACGGCACTTTGAGCCTTATCGCACTGACAGTTCTAATCGATCCACCCATTGCGGCATCAAGCCTGGAGGGGACCCCTTAGTAGGTACAATAAACCGACCTCATAGGTTCCAAATCTATTTTTAAACTGTTGCCTTAGGTGGTACAACCTGAGGCCTGGATTCCTTGAACATCAGGCCTCGGATCTCCCAGTCCGGAGGAACAACCTGTGAAGCGCGACAGGCGCTTGAGGTCGAGTCGGAGCGCTGCTGGGCGGTTCCCCACAATCGGAGAGGAAGACCGAGTTGTACCGAGGCCAGGATGAATACACTTCCGGCGGTTCCGTTCCGTTTTCTCCATCCGTGTGTGGATCCCGTTTGGTGGAGCGCTTACTTAGTTGAGGGTCGGCAGGACTGCTCGAACATCATAAATTATAATCTCTGCGAGTCTATCAAAATGGATCTGGAATATTTTAAACCTGTAAGCATATTTGGCTTACTAGGGATTAACTTGGATCCGGTCAATGACTCGGTGAAAGGACAAAAAAAAATCTCCCCCGTATATAGGAATCAGTATGATGACTCAGTGAAGCGGAGTGCCCGACCAGGATCTTACCCCTCTATATAAATAATTATGGACCTCCGTCGATTCGTATATGGTTATGAGAAACATGCTCATGCCATTCTGGTTGGCATTGGCATCGGACCGGATTCTGTTTTCCTACACAAGATGGTGGCTTTTGGGAGAGAGTGAAGAGAGGAATTCGTAAAAATGATTGTTGTACAATATCAGATACCATCCGATACCTGGGTATAGAGCAGTTAGAAAGTCGTTAACTAGTAGGAACGGAGCCAATTACTAGTTAGAGCTAATTTCAGCATGTGATAACGGAATGTGACGTCGATCCGTTCGGGATTCGGAGAGCCGACCCAATTTGGCGAGACTACAAAACCGTGCACTCAGTTTATTCCATCCCGAACACTTCATCCACATTCACAAAATGGTCCAAGGCGTCAAAATTCACTCAAAAGTCGCGCTCCAGGCTCAGGCTGAAATCTTCACAGACGGCGCACTCAAGTTCCTCGCCGCTCTCCACAGGACGTTCGAGTCGACGAGGCAGTCGTTGCTCGTTGCTCGCGAGGATGCCCAGCGCAAATATGACTCTGGCGTCGCCCTCGACTTTCCCTCAGAGACTGCACACATTCGCGCCGAGCCTTCATGGCACTGTGCGCCACCCGCCCCTGGTCTCGAGGACCGACGTGTCGAAATCACCGGTCCAACTGACAGGAAGATGGTTATCAACGCTTTGAACAGCGGAGCAAAGACTTTCATGGCTGACTTTGAGGGTACGTAATCTTCTTATCTCTGTGCTTTTTGGGTGGTGTAATTTTGGAAATAGCGTTGATGTGATTCTTTCTTTTTTGCAGATTCAAGTGCACCTACATTCGCCAACTTGGTCAACGGCCAGATCAACTTACGCGACGCCATCAAGCGTCAAATCGACTTTGAGACAGGTGGAAAACAATACAAGCTCAACGAGAACCCAGCTGTGCTCATCGTCCGGTCCGTTTTGTTTCACTTTTATGACATGTCTATCTATTTTTACTGACACGTTACCCTAGTCCTCGTGGATGGCATCTCGACGAGCCCCGCATTACCGTCGACAACCAGCCCATTTCTGGGTCTTTGTTCGACTTTGCCATGTACTTCTATCACAATGCTCACGAGCTCGTGAAGCGCGGTTTCGGACCTTATTTCTACCTTCCCAAAATAGAACATTACCTCGAAGCGCGTCTCTGGAACGACGTCTTCGTGTTCTCCCAGTCCTACATTGGCATGGCACACAACACAATCCGTGCCACGGTCCTAATCGAGACTCTCCCTGCTGCCTTCCAGATGGAAGAAATTTTGTTTGAGTTGAGGAACCACTCGTCTGGACTCAACTGTGGACGGTGCGTTTGAGTTCAAATTGATTCCGAATACAGGAGCTCATAGATTTATTTTTAGATGGGACTACATCTTCAGCTTCATCAAGAAGCGACGGGCCGACCGCAGTGCCGTTCTACCAGACCGCAAGGATGTCACCATGACTGTCCCATTCATGGATTCATATGTTCGACTTCTCATCCAAACCTGCCATAAGTTTGTTTTTTCTTGCTTTCTTTCGTAAGGTTTTATGTTTACCGTATTTCCAGGCGAAAAGTTGCAGCCATGGGTGGAATGTCGGCCCAAATTCCTATCAAAAATGACCCCAAGGCCAACGAAGTCGCCATGAACAAAGTTCGCGCCGACAAGCTTCGCGAGGTTACGGCCGGACATGATGGTACATGGATCGCCCACCCTCTCATTAACGCCATTGCTCGTGAGGTCTTCGATGCTCATATGCTTGGACCCAATCAGGTTTGTTTTTAACGTTCACGAATTCCAAGCGTGTTTTCTAACTCGAAATCCTCCTTTCTAGTACTACAAACTCCGCTCTGAGGTCAAGGTCACCGCTGCTGATCTCCTGAGCACGAATGTACCCGGACATATCACTTCCGAGGGTGTGAAGGAGAATGTCGAGACGTGTCTCGCGTACACTGCCGCCTGGGTAGGCGGTAACGGATGTATTCCTCTCAATTATCTCATGGAGGACGCCGCGACCGCCGAGATCACGCGTGTGCAGCTCTGGCAATGGGTGCACTATGGCATGCGCATTGCGGACACCGGTGTCCCCATTACCGCCGAATCGGTTGACACGCTCATCGCAGAGGTGGCACCTGGCTTGGGTAAAATTGTTGGTGGGCTCAAGGCGGAGGATGTGAATATCGCTGTGCAGTATTTGAAGGCCCAGATACGCCGTCCTTGGCCGAGCGAGTTTTTGACAAGTGATTTGATGGGGTATTTGGCGGTTAGGGATGGCGTTGAGCCTGCGTTGCAGAGGGCTGCGCTGTGAGTTATTGAGCTCGTTAACTTATTTCTTTCTTCCTTTCTCTCTCCCATGTTTATTCGCACCAAACTCCCACATTTATTTATTTAGCCTGTCACCTTTTCCTCATTACGCGATTGATTTACTTGGACCTGTATGTTCATATTCCACGTTTTTCTGTAGCTTGATTGAAGAAGTCATAATTAATTCGTACAGCATATTTGACTATTTTATTGTTATAAGCCCTCGGGTTTAAAGAATGTCGTCGGGCCGTTATGCCGTCGACGCGTTCTTGTCACGTGCGCCGAATTCCTCTTCAAACCCTAGATTGGATGGTTGAAACTTGAACCTTTGTTTCTCCTTGGACATGACAACCCTAGCTTCACCGCTATCTTCGCAGTATTATTCACAAGGGTCATCGAGCTCTTCATGCCACGTGGCTTTTTGTGGCGTTTTTGTCTTAACACTGAGCCCGCGAAAGTGGGAAAGTATCAACGCGTTGTAACTGGAATCCTTGCCAGTGGCCTACATAACTGGGAGGTGTATGATGCTCTTTTCGTGCTAGGTCCTTCGAAAGACTTACGTCTGGTGTTAACTGTAATTGTGGCTCCTTCTCTACATTGTACGTGAGTATTTTTGTTACTTTGGCGTTGTTACTCAGGCTAAATGGCTTCCTTGATGTAAATGACATGTTCAGGGGGTAAACCTTCAATAGCTTTATTAATGGCTTATCTGGGAGCCGGCATGTGGCCTTAATTCAGCGTATTTGACAGGAGCGCTAGGGAGTCTTGGAGCGTCGCAACAAGCGCATTCGCCGTCCCCCTTAATCGGTTCGTGGTGCATAGACCGTTACTGAACGATTCTTTTTGCCAAGCAGAATGATTGGCGGTAACTGGTCATTTGAAATACTGCGGACGGAGTCCGACGAACGAGAAGGTAGTTCATCACTTCGTCGCTTCTTCAAAGATCCTATTTAAAGATAGCTCGCTGATCTCGAACCGGGTTAACCCAAAAAATCGACTTCAGATTCGGCTCCAATCTCGAACGTTACGGCATCTGGACATGTTTTTTCCGTTCTCCCACAGTCACTTCATCATTGTCCACTGTCCGGCTCTTGTATCCGCCTACTTCGTCCGACCACGAGGCTATTGGCTGGCATCGGGCTTGTCCCTCCGCACAACACATAACCAAATCCGCTGTTTTCAGACCCACGTTTGTCACTAGTCTATGGGCTAATTGAAGATCTTTGGCTGGCAGCATAGAATTCCCTGGGAGATGATATCTTTTTCTGATTAGGCACCGTCCCGAACCTAGAAATGGGAAGTCTAGATATGAAGGGGCGAAGCTTCGATGGGGCTTTAATCAGTGTTTGCCCATCATTGCTGCGCTACCAAAGTCGACTGCCTCAAAGGAAGGGCCGTAGATCTTCCGGAGCTCCCCTTTTCCCTTTCCTTTTCAACATTTCTTTGTCTCGGTTCCAAGTGGTTGCCCCCCCAGCTTGCTGTTAGCACGATATGACGACGACTCCGGACTCCAAGCGACCACAGGTGCCAACCTCGCGTCCCTCGCGTGCCCCCCGTGCCTTCCCATTGGACGCTGGACCGAGAAGTCCGCGAGAAATTGCCGCTAGAATTAGCAAGACCATCGACGAGGAGATTAAAGTGCGTATCCCGTGCTCGTGTCCTGGTGGCCATTCGTTCCTGAAGCGATTCCAAAGAAAGATTCCTCGAGGCGAAGGGCCGCCCGAAAAGGAGAGGTGAAAGGTGGGTCTGGGCGGTGTGCATAGTGCAAGTTTATTCTCGTCGCTGACACGGTCAGCGAATGCAGTCATGGTTCTGGGACAGGCCGAGTCAGGTGTGTCCTCAAATGTTCCCTGGTATGACGACTTCCCTTACACGCGACACAGGAAAGTCGACGCTTCTGAAACAATTCCAGCTTTGTTATGCATCAAGGTCCCTAGACGTCGAGCGCCTTTCATGGGTTCCTGTCATCTATTCGAACATCATCAGGGCTGTGCGAATGATCTTCCTTGAACTGGAATACGAGACCTCCCTCGAGGTCCCAGAAGAACCTTTATCACGGCCTGAAGTGTGTCAGGAGCTTTCATCCTTCCGCATGAGGGTACTGCCTTTGCTGGCCCTTGAAAGCGTTTTGGCATCGGAGCTCAGTGGGGGCGTCACGCTGGCGGGCGGACGTGCGGGGGCGTATGTCCGACAAGGCTGGCAGGCGCTTAGCGCCCCAGCATGGTCAAATTTGAAGCCGGAGAAAGCCAATACGCCAAATCGCGTTCTAGAGACTACGAAAATGGTTGCGCGGACATTAGCTGACGTGGTAGATGACATTGACGCCCTATGGGCGCATGATGCGGTCAAATTTTATCTTCTCTATCGGAGAATACGCTTGGACGATTCCGCGTCTTAGTGAGTCCTCGTCATATTTCTTTCTTTTAATTCATGAAATTTAATCCGTGAAATATCCTGTAGCTTTCTTAGGCATATACAAAGAATCGCAGAACCGGAGTACAGTCCGACTAACGGTTCGTGTTTATCGTCCTTTTGAGGGTATATTTGGACCTCGGATTTAGTTGATTGACAGACGACATCTTACACGCTCGACTTCGCACTCTCGGCGTGATGCAACATTCATTTCGCATCGCCACAGCCAAAAGGATTCATGATTGGAAACTCTACGACGTCGGAGGAGCGGTGTGTTATGGTCTCCTTTTCTGCTGCATTCGACGAGTTGACCCCCCTTGTTATGTTTCGTAGCGCGGCCGGGTAGGATTATTCTTCGAGATATCGTTATTGGCTAATTTTATTTGCGCAGCGACATACTTGGATCCCGTACTTTGATGATGGTGGGTTTTCTCTTAACCTCACGGGCGCACTTTGGTGAGATTGACGACTCTTTTTCAGCGGCGGCTATAATTTTCTTGGGTACTGCTCCCCTCTTGATGAATCAATTTGATGACTGATGTAATTACCCCAGCACCGATAAGTGCATTTGATCAAGTACGTTCTTTATCACGTCACCGAAGGCCAGATTAACCTTCTCTCAATCGGTCCACTAGTATCTAGAAGAAGATCCCAGCATCAACCGAATTAACGATTCGCTCCAACTTTTTTCGGATCTTTGTTCAAACCGGTTTCTCCGAAATGCTAAACTGGTGCTCTTACTCAATAAGGTGTGCTAATCCCCACCACAGAATTTCAATCGACGTTATTTTTTCTGAAATAAACTTGCAAGACTGATATTTTACGAGAGAAGATCGAGGCTGGGGTCGAAATTCAAAGATAGTGCGTGTCTTTGTACTCGATGAAGCACCATCACCCTCAAGTTGACCCATCTTGGTCGTCTACAGCATCACGAGTTTTGGGATGAGGCCGAATAACTTTGAGACAGTGTCGGATTATTTCCGATCACATTTCTTGCAAGTCCACCGCCGAAAAGACGTGTCAAATCGACCTCTCTACGTTGTATGTGGCTCTCTCGACGGACTTCTAGTGTGTTACTAATGTCAAAGTTATTGAACTAGCACTTCACATCCTTGCTAGTACGCATACTTCGTTCTTCCCTCATGATTACTTCTAGATCTAGAATGGAACTATAACAGGATATAAAGGCAACGCGAAGCACACTAACCAATGGTGAGTAAACTGTCACACCAGATGAATTCCTCTTAGATAATTGACTGACCAAAAAAAATGCGATGTGGGTATCTTAGTTGGAGAAGCCATTATACAAAAGCATGTTGCCCAAGCGGGGCTCGCATGAGTAGCATGTGTGTGTGAAGTACCATCCATCATACCCATAGACGATGCCACGAAACTTCACGAGAATAATACCAAGATGCACAAAAAAAAAAAGCAAAAAAAAGAAAAGAAAAAAAAATAACACGAAAGAAAATCTGGACTCGCAATCATCAAGATCTCAAGATTCGTACCGACTTATTCGAGGTGTTAGTTGGCGGCTTGACCGTTGGCTCTTGATCCCCAACTGATACCATCGCGCGATCCCTCTACCATCCAACCCGCTCATCTCCTGCCTGACGTGCACGAAATCTGCATGCGTCGGTATTGCGAAGAGCCCGATTTCGACACGCTTCAAGGTCGATAATTCGTCCCGCATTAGAAGGGCGTCCACTTCGTCCCAGCTATCGAGCTTCTTGGGGTCCACGTAGAATTCTAGCCCGATGCTCTCTAACGCCAGGTTGTTCTCCGTGATGCTCGAGAGCAGAACTAAGACCCAATTCATGGCAGTCTCCGGGTCTTCGAGTGTGAGCCGGATAGAACGAAGGCCAGAATTATGCGACAAGTTGAAGTGGTGCACTATAGGTCACAAATGGAGGTGAAGAAGAAGAAAAGAATTAATCGTAAGTGAATCGAACGCAGCCGGGGGATATGAACCAGTGCGAAAGAGATTTACCATTCCAGACCCCGGGTTTGAGATGGAAATGCTCGAGCGATCCTCCGACGGCCGATAGGAGTTTGTCGACGATGTGGGCGCCGTTGAGGAAGTGGGCGACACGCAGCTCACGGAGCGATTTGATGTCCACGAGCGCATGGTGGCCGAGAACCCAGTACTCGAGGTATGGGAATTGGACGAAATCCAAGGTTAACACTTCTAGCGGCGTTGTTGTCTGCACATCGTTGGCCTCGTCAGGCACAGATAATCTCTTCGTGTGATCAAAATCCGGATCGTTATCATTGCTGATGTTGGTTGAGGAGAGAGCGAACGCGCGGAGGTTCTGACAGTGGGATAGCATGAAGGCGAGCGAGGAAAAGTTGGGAAAGTACCACGAATGTAGCCGGATATATTTGAGAGAGGGCAGGGATAGGAGGGTATACAGCGCGGTTTGGAAGGTAGGAGGAAGGAGCGACCAGAACAACACCGATGTTGCCGAAAAATCGAATCGCTCCACATGAGTGAGGAGTTTGAATAGAGCCGTCAAGGTGCGTTCCGTTGCAACCCACGTCGTCGAGCTCTGAACTTCGGGATAGTGGTGGTGGTGAGGTGATCCCTCACATATCTCCAGTTCGTGAATATTGGGTATAATTTCTGGTGAATGGACGAGAAGGGCATGCAGGCGTTTGCAGCGCTGTTCCGGAACCGCTGGACCATTATGAGGGGAGGTGGCCTTGAGACAAATTTTTGAGAAGAGATGGTGTCGGCTGGTGGGTAGCCACGCATGGCAGACGCGTGCACAGTTTTTCAACGCCAACGGATCATCGTGCAAGTGGTCGATAATATGGTCAACGAGCTCCTGTGGGAGACGGGCGGGAAGAGGTTCTTCCAAAGTCATGGACCGGGAAGTTAATAGCGGATCTTTTCGAGCAAGGGTCAGGATGAGAAAGCGATAAAAGGATCAAATGCGGCGGACTTACTTGGACAGAATACAATACCCTTTGGGTGTATTATGGAGTGGTCGGAAGCCTGTCGTGGATAGTTGTTAACACGGAAGGGGGTTATGTACATTGATGCATGGTGGTGCGGTGTACTCAAGGCATTTTGATTGATCGATATGATCGATCATACACTTATGGCCAACATGAGCAAGAACATGAGGGTGGTTGGACGTGCCGGAACGAGAACCGGTCCGCAAGAACATCCGATGTCGATGAATAAACGGAGCTACTGTGTCATATGTCGAATTCGAAGATCAATTTCAAGTATCATACTGACGCGAGAGTTGCGCGATGCGGGGCTGGGGCATTTGTCACCTGTGTAGGTGGGGACGATAACGAACAGATATGGAGAAGTAACTATCGTGTTGTGTGTTCAGGCTCCTGGTTGCAAGCAAGGATACCAGGTGGGTCGACTCGGATGTAAGGTTGCCTGCATGCTCAGATCCTTTGAAGAACCTTACAACACATTCCTTTTAGAGTATAGTAGCTCGTAAGAGGCCTATAACGCATCTGATACATGAGCGGTGTTTTGCATACATATCACACTCATACCCAGGTCCGTCGCGCCAGCCGGCATGACCTTAAATAAAACTCGGAGGTCAATTATAAGTACATGATGAATGGAGAAATCATTACCCCCAAGACTCGAAGTACTCAACTCACACAAATTAGGGCAGACTGGCATGGGAAGATAGTGCAGGCTGTGCAGCTTTGGTTACTAATTTAGTGTCCGAAGGTTGGATAACATAATGTCGAGATTTTACTTAGAGGTCACCGAACACTCTGCGCACTGGCCCTCGAGTGTTTGAAACGGAAACCACCGTGACAGAGACCGTCAAAATAATATTAGGTCTAGGAATAACTTACCCCTAAGCCATAGATATCCAAACTTGACCGAAACTTGAACTCAACCGAAACTGCAAAAGTCCAGACGTCCGGATACTAGCTCCACGTGACCTTGACACTTTGCACCGAGTCTGAGTCTATACTTAGTACTACAGTACTACTGTAGTACTAAGTATAGTAGTCTTCCCACACATGACCTTCCTCAGCGGCCTGTAATCGGAATTACTACTTCTTGTTCGCTCCCATCGACTATTAGTATCTGGGTCAGAAAGGACTGCTTTTCGATCTGTTATCCTCCCTGTAAATGCCGAGCCCTCGACTTCTACTACCTTGAACAAACCTCCCCCCCTGACCTGACTCGGATATCAGGAATTTCCAACTTGTTTCCAACCTCCGCGAGTGGTAAAGCAGGAAACTGAATGCCGTCTTGCGCCTCCCCTAAGCTCACGAAATTCGTGACAAGAATTCTGGGTCATATTTTCTGCCTTTGCGGTTAGTTTCCAAAAAAAATGTCCTCGGACACCGATCCCCTGCCCTATCTACCGCCAGAACTGGAACGATGTATCTTCGAGCTGGCAGTGATAGAACACGGACCAGAATGTTCGGCCAAATACTTACTTGTGGCGAGGCGGTTCAATGTTTGGTGAGTTATAATTGATGGATCCCTTTCCTTGCACCCTTGCATCTGATACTTTTCTCAGGTTGAAACCACTTATCTTCAGGGTCTTTAACCAGATGAGGAGTCGGAACCAGATGACAAGTCGGAGATTCCCAGACTTTAACAAGTACCCAAACTCCCTCAAGGTTGAGGAAGTCGGCAAATTCGCCCAGCGACTCATCCTTAACAGGCGTTCTCCGCAAGAGCAGGAAACGATCTTATCCCACTGCCCAAACCTCCAGGACTTTGCGCTTTGGTTGCAGCCCATAAAACATGTACTTCCCACCGTCGAGAAGCTCCCCTTGAAACGACTCTCGGCAGACCTTAGATATTTGATCCCCAATGATTATCTCAGTTCGATGTTCGCCAGCCTCACCCACCTCGACATCATCAAATTCGACGGACACACCTGGAAAGAGTGGGAGGTGCTCTCGAAACTACCTCATCTAACTCATCTTATCATCGGGATTCTCGTCGACCCTGACATCTTCCTTAACCTTCTGCTCCATATTTCCCGACTTCGAATTCTGATTTTCATGCCCGAGTGGGACGATCGGGAAGTTTGGATGCAAGACCACCACAAGAACCAACACAGCCTGAATGACAATGATGACCGTTTGGTGTTGCTAAATAGCCCCGCATACCCTGGTCTGGTTGAAGATTGGATAAAAGGTGGGGAGTTAGGGCTCGATAACTGGACATTTTGCGAGCTTGTTTTGATCGCTAGGAGACGTGAGTTTGATTTACCTTGGTCACCATTATTTTGATTTAACTACTTACGTGCAAAAATGATTTCCTTGTGACGACAGGGAAATTCTTTTTGGATAATTCCCGACAGTGGTTTGAGAGGATCTTTGACTGGGACAAAAACCTGACTGACGAAGGGAAGAAGTGGTATCGTGAGTTAAATTGGCGGGACCCATGGTCGTTTGAAGTCCTCCTCGCGACGGCCACGCCATAACAACGCATAGAACACAGAAATAGTAAGTCGTCAAGTAAATTGTCTTTTCAACAAGGGCAAACTATGTAAACTAGTGCAGAATGTTCGAAAGGCGGAAGCTTTTTTTTTTAAAAAAAAAGAGAGAGAGAGAGACCTCGGGGGATGCTCCATGAAGTTTACGGGCGATTCACAAAAAAGGTGCTCTAACTCGCTTGGGGCCCAGCCGAAGTGGTAGGCGATTGGCAGCTTCCAACTACTTAGATGTGTATTCGGCAGAGGCTCACCAAGGCCCCTCTTCCCAAGAACGGAACAGAGAAAAGATGTACAACTCAGAGATTGAAGACTGGTCGCGCTCGTAATTTAGCCGGAATTTAGGTTCAGTTCCTATAAGTTATAAGGGTGAATCTTGGGTAAATCGGGCGAGGGGTTGGTAGGATAAATTGAATGGGGAGTCGAGGCTAGTCGAGGCCAAAGGCAGCAAAAAGCAGCCGGACCGACGGCGCCAGGTGGTGATTGTTGTTATTTTATGTAAAGTCGAAAGGGTCAAGAACCAAACTATATACAGTATGGAATATTATTGATCAATCGATTGTCATTAGGTCTGTTTTGGGAGACAGGAACCGAATACAAGTACAACGTTCAATACTTACCTCCACCATCGCCAATCCAAAACCTAGCATCCCATTGCATCTATGACGACCCCTGCAAAAGGTAGTGAGGAGGAACGACGAAGGTGGAAACGTTGGGCTCGTGACAATGGCCTTACCGACGCCAATGGCCGCTTCATCAACACGAGGATCAGTGAACGTCGATCCCGCTTTCGCAATGGGCTCGAGGCGGTGGACATCCACCTCCTAAGGTTGATAGAAAAAAGCATGATCGATCTCGTTCATTTTCGGAATGCAGTAACCGAGAGATGGCCGGAAACCATCCGCACAGTGTTGAACCGCGCCGATGGAAATGACCAGGTATCGGGGCCTTTCGAGAGCTGGGTCGGACCACAAGGACTCCAGAAAAGAATTCAAAGCACTCGCGTCTGGACCGACCTCATCCAGTTTTTCGTCCTCGAGTACCACATTAATAATATCACCTGGTCCGCCGATGCCACTTCGTTGTCAATGAGAGGGTCTTCAGGCTACTTTTCCGAAATGGGGTTCACAATATCCGAGGATGACAAGCTGGGGGGCGACATCATGGACATTGTTGAAGGCTCTATGTTCGGCATTGGCCATCTCAAAAATTCCGTTCACGAGCTCTGCATGAACATTATAATGCAGGAAAACCCCACGCCCCAGAACAATCCCTTACTGTTTTGGGTCGCCCTTTGCCTCCAAACTGAGGAGTTCGGTAATCAACGACGTCTGGAGATTGATGGCTTGAAGGATGAGTTGACGATGAAGGAGAAGCTGGAGGCATTGGTGCATTATGCGCGCGTTTTCATCATGGATCACGCATACCAGAGTTGGCTTCTATCCGATTCTGTTCCTCAGGAAGGGAAGACTGCGCTAGAAACCGCGTTGAGTTCCGATCGTTGGGACTGGATCAACCACGGCCTGCCGAGGCCAGCTGACCAACAAGGAGACCCTGCTGATTTTGCTCAGCCTCATTGGCAGGCATTCAAGACTCACTTCGAGGCGCTTCATAGCAAGTGGTTGGTTAAAGGTTCGAACAGTCCAATTAGCATTATTTTGGAACTGTTGTAGAGGTGGAGCTGAGGAATAAGGTGGGGATTTTGGATTGTAAAACTAGCGGAGACGACACAAATTGGTATTATTTGTTGTGGGAGGTACTACTTACTTTGAATATGCATAATAATTTGGTGGAGTTTTGTAATGATTGTAAGCCTCCGGCAGAAGGAAGCTACCATCTCTGGGCCTGTGGGTCATTAACCTTGTGATTCTCTTGAAAATTTAAGCGCCCATCATGTAGATCATTATTTGTTAGCATGCCAATCACTTAGCTGTGCAGCGGAACTTGTTCAATGCGCAATCAGAATTTCATGCTATCACTGCACTCATTGATTTCTAGCTTTACTTGGATTTGTAACACATACTCGCAGTTGTAACATATACTTGCATTTTGGTAGCGGCTGATAATATCGAACGGTAACATGCTGACGAATTGTGATAAACGTCGAGTTTCAAAACTGGATCTCAGGCTGTGTTGTTGCTGTAATATCACGGATGGAAGATTCGGATCTGTAGCGAGAGGAGATTGGACAGCGGTACGACGGTTGTTCGAATGAGGAAAATCCTGAAGAAATGAAATACTCAGACAAGATTCCTGGCACACACAAAGTCTGGTACCCATGTAAGGAAGCCAGGGCGAGCTGTAGAATAGGAGGCAGGGGTGATAAAAAAAATGGGGACTTGCTATTTTTGCAACTGCTCGAATCAGTTTAGTACCCACCCAAAGATGAGAGGCAGAGTGAAGTATAGTAGAAGTGATATGATCGACCCACAGAAATTTTTGCTCGTGTCTCCTAACCTTCTCCTCATCCACCACTGCCGCTCTCCAGCCATAGTCCCGTGTTTTGGTTCCTAAGCTTAACATTGGTCACCATTATTTTGATTCAACTACTTACATGCAAAAATGATTGCCTCGTGATGACAGGAAAATTCTTTTTGGATAATTCCCGACAGTGGTTTGAGAGGATCTTTGACTGGGACAAAAACCTGACTAACAAAGAGAAGAAGTGGTATCATGAACTCTTAGATATTCTTATGTATTCACGGACTTTGTATTTACACGTAGGGATTGGCATGGGTAACCCTGGGGTTTTCCAGGGCTACCTGCACCTGTACCCCAGAAAACCCATACCCGTGCCAGGGGTACAGGTTTTGACAGGTACAGGTACGGGTTCTACCAAAACCTGGGGGTATGCAACCCGCACACGGGTATGCCCCCGAAACTGACTCAGAAACCTCGCAACAGCAGTGCAGGTGTCAATTGACACCACCATGCAGCATTGCGAGGTTAGCCATTCAGTGGGGGTTGCCATACCATCCTTCATTCATGTGCCGTGGGTGGTGTTGATGGTCGTGCTTGCGTTTGTTGTACTGGTGTGCATATTTTCATATTTGTGTTCATGTTCATGTGAGACACCGGTGCTGATGCAGATGTTGATAGTTTCGACAGTCGAACCCACCTGGCTTGGCTCAGTGAGCATCCGCATGGGGAATGGGGGTGGAGGCCGCACATCGCGTTTGTGGGTTGGTGGCCTTACACATTGGTAATTTTCTTTCTTAAAGGTGTGTCTTTGTGCCTCTGTGGTTTTCGTGAGGTTTTAAGTCCTTGTGGTGTAAATAAATGAAGATCAGTTAGTAGCAGTTGAGGCGATAAGTCACCGAACACGCACCAACATTCTATACCCCCCTTGCTCTTCACTACATGCTTTCCCTGCCAACACATGCCTAGTGTGGATCCTGCAATGTTGACAGTCCATGCCCACATCCCTCATTGGAGGGGAGAGGCAATTGGTGGTTGTTGAGAATGTCATGCTGGC
>Ga0307509_10004222_pt1 | contig 20963 bp, 25 predicted proteins | sample 10_EM_MG_FD_202245 | JGI IMG/M metagenome (GOLD analysis project Ga0307509, IMG submission 202245) | Populus trichocarpa ectomycorrhiza microbial communities from riparian zone in the Pacific Northwest, United States - 10_EM | ecosystem: Host-associated > Plants > Roots > Unclassified | place... | reverse complement strand
ATTTATGAGTAAATGCCAAGACCTCACCAGATTGATATTGCGTAATTCTCATACCAAGCTCTTGGTGTTTCAGACTTTATTTCAACCGTCTAGCACACGGTTCAATTATTCAAGTTGTTACGGTAGCATGCCTTGGGGCACCCGTCCATTATATAGTGGAGTGCCCTGATACCAAACTTTGCCAAGCAGCCCTTTATCAGTTTCCAGATTAGTTATTCCCATGAGTCTCACTCAACTGTTTAGTAGCGAAGTTAGATTACCAATTGATAAGAACCTTGGCAACCTACCCCAACCGTATATGTTCGAATATAACCAATTATCACAACTCTTCGATCTGTAGATGGCGAATGCAACCCGACACTTGCGCGGAAAAAGAACAACTCGGACCAATTGACCATCTACTTTACTGCACGGTACCGGTATTAGTCTTGTTGACGAACGACTGTCCCGGCCGAGAAGGGAGGATTGTTGATGGGCGATATGGGTTTGTAATCAGCTAGCCATCCACCGAGCTTATTGCGTCATGCACTGCCATTTCTAAGCGCTTGGTGTGGATATCTTCAAAATATAAGCCGACCGAACTCCAGAATTAGAGGGGTTGTCAAGAGCCCTCTCAGTTCTTGTTATATCTAACTACGTCTTCCCAACCTCGACCTCAATACTAATCCGGGTTCCAACTCCAATGTCTACCAAACCCCTCGCGGTCATAGCCGGTGTCGGCACCGGAACTGGCCTGTCTATCGCCCGTCGCTTCGCCCAAGCCTACAATGTCATAATTCTCTCCAGATCGTCTGCTTCCATTGACCCTGTGATCTCAGCCGTGGAAGCTAGCGGAGGGACAGCATACGGTATCCCAACAGACGTATCCTCAGAGGCGAGCGTAACGGCAGCATTCGATGCTATCAAAGCGAGATACCCAGGGTCCCCGACGGCCGCCGCGGTGTTTAATGCAGGGTCTTGGAGCCGAGCACCATTCCTTGAGACAGCGTTGGAGGATTGGGAGAGGATCTTGGGGATTCAAGGGTGTGTCAAACCACGACGTGACTGCACGTTTTTTTGTGTTTATCGGAATGCTAACACCGGACCCTATAACGTATGGTAGCCGGGGAGCATTCTTGTTTTCAAAGGCTACCATTCCACTTCTCCTCGCTTCGAAGCACCTGGAGCATCCGCCTACGCTCATATTCACCGGAGCCACGGCTTCGATAAAAGCTTCGGCTAATTTCTCCGCTTTTGCAGCGGGGAAGTGGGCTACCAGAGCACTTAGTCAGGGTCTCGCAAAGGAGTTCGGTCCTCAGGGCGTGCACGTTTCTCATGCTATCATTGATGGAGTTATTGACGTTCCGAAGACGAAGGAGTGGACTTTTGATGCTGAGGACGCGAAGATTAGCCCTGATGCTGTGAGTTTGGTCTTGTCAAATATACATTGTAGAAAAGGAGAACTAACGACCGACCGTTGAAAGATTGCGGATGTGTACTGGCATATCCACACACAACCCAGGACGACGTTCACCTGGGAGCTGGATGTCAGGCCTTATGTGGAGAAGTGGTAGTGGTTATATACAGTATTTCCCATAGAAGGGACGTTGTGGGTACATGCTGGATTCGCTAGGGCTTGCTTAGTGAGGCTAAATAAGGTTTCTTATCGATCGATAGACCGCTATCATACGAGTATCAGTCTAGGGTACATATCGAGAGACAAATCGTGCCAGGAAATGATGTCAATTATCTAAGCGCGAATGCGTAAACTCCTGTGTTACCAATGAACTGGCAGCAGCCCGCCCACAGCAGTCAGTGAGAAAAATCCGCGTGAACACTTAACTTTGTTATCAGTGTGGCGTACCGGCAATATGTTCTCCATTATCCTTCTTAGCCCACCTTCTTTGGCATACTGGCAGACCGCCGGTGTTTGTCTACGAGTACGGTAGTCAGGACTGAGGAGCAGCAGCAACAGGTCGGGTGCATAGGGCCAAGTCAAAAATCGCGTGACCCGGCTCTGCGAGAATGATTTTTCGAGGTGTGTTTCCAGAATTAGACTTTGCAACTGAAAGCCTGCATTCCCTGCACGACTGCTCCCCCAAGGCAGTGTTGACCAGCTCATGCCCAATGGTACCGTGCCCGAGATACCGTACTTCCACCCACTGTGCTTTGAGGATTTCTTCACTCTCTTTATCGGGCCCTTCACAGCCTAGCATTGGGTACGGAAGTGAAAGTCTGTGGGGAAGGGGTAGACTAATTTGGCTCTGCTCACGCCTATTGTATGCAGCGGTAGGAGGAGGAAGGAAGAACACGATTGTCGAGTTGGATCAACTACTGGTATCTAAGCGACAGGACCTTTCTTGTCCCTTGGAGATTTTTTAAATTCTGTGAACTTAGGGGAGGTTACAAGTACGGTATGCTATTGTCTGAGCCTTATCTACTACCGTATGATAGAACAATACGGCAGGACATCGACACACCGAACTTCTTTTTCCGTGGGAATTTTCAGGAATAAACGGTGGTGGTTCCACAACCCCTCCGATGGCGCTAGGCAGTTGTGATTGTGAATGTGAATGTGAAACGTTGCTGATTGTCGTCCTTTTATGCCCCGTTACGGTACTCGAGTACCGGTATCGTTAGGGTTTCCGGATCCATCTATCATAAGATATCATACCCGAGTACTCATACCGGTACAATACCGTACCTTTGCCCAGAGGTTTCAATAACAGTCTAGCACCAATAGTACTCTAAGCGAGATATGAGAAAGTCGAAAAAGGCATTGCCTTGATTATGAGAGTCGGTAGGGCCGAAGCGCCTGGGGAACTCTTCATGCCGCAAGCGTCCAAGCGCTGATTGTCCTAGCAAGAGTGCTGGTACGAGTACTTGTAAATGTGGTTATGCAGACTAGGCTCTGCGGACTTGAGTAGGTTTTTTTAGGGCATTTATCAAATCTCTATTGAGCGCTAGTTTATTGTATTGCACAAAAGGTTGCGAAAAAACTTGCTGGGCAAGAGGTTCAGAATCCTTTTCTTTTCAAAACTCCCCCGCTTGCTTGAAATCGGGGATTGGCAAGCAACCAAACTCCAGAATACCCAGTATATCTGGTTCTTCAGCGCGTAGCCCTCAGTATGGCCTCCAGGGAGCGCTTCTACCGGTATTGTTCTTGCACTTCGAGCAGATTTCTTTCAAGCACTAATAATACTATTTCCGTCTCTTTCCCTTTCGATCTGGAATGATGCTCAGCCGCAAGGATTTCGATGATTTCCCACCCCCTGCTGCATCAACAATCAGCCTGGCAGTCGTTCCTTTCTTCTAATTTGAGGTTTTGGAAAATACCGGTCCTCGTGTAGGTGTGATATCCACTAATCCTAACCTTTCTTGCTTTTTTATTTCCCCTTCTATCTGGTCTTTCCCCCCCCCCCTTCACGCACAGGTTTGACTGGAGTGTTTTCTCTCCTAAATTTACAGGTATGATTCTGGGTACAACAGGTCTTTTTGCCCCCGGTCTCTCGTTGGTGTCACTACTGTACTGTACTCTGTTCGACTGTCGCTATTTGCGCCCCCTTAATCCTCCAACACCCCCTTTTTCCTTCCCCGGTCCTGAGCGTCGGAATTTGAACAAACCCCAGGCTGCCCACCCTGAGAGCAAACTCTCGTTCTCCCTCTAACTAACTCCTTCACTCTTGATTCTCGTCCTCCGCCGCTGAATATCTTATCGTCGTCGTGACCCCTTTTCTCCCCGAGATCCGACTTCAAAGCCCAACGGATCTTTTCGCTAATCTTTGCTCGAGGGTTGCTCCTCCCTCGCCACCACGATGGATCATGCACACGAAAAATACAACTGGCTTTCAAACCATCTTCCATTCAAGACAGCTGGTAAGAAGATTTTAATCATCGGTACCGCATCTGTTTTTGCCTTGTAAGTCCTTCCCCAGCTTTTTGGTCGGTCGTCATTTGCTTTGGGTCTAACGGATAACTTTTCCAGATGGTTCCTATTCCTTTTCGGACCGTCTGCAGCAAAGACCGTCTCGAGCATTAATCTTCCAGGCTCGGCGAATGGTGTTTCGCCCGACCTTCTCCCAAATGTTACATGCAACCCCGAGCCGACAGCAGAGATCCAGAAGCCTCATGAAGAGCCCCCTGCCCCAAAGTTCAACGAATCTAAGGTCGCTTTGCTTATCGAGGATCGTCCTATTACTCATCTTGCCCCTCTTCTCCTTCATATGATTTCCGTCGTACCCGAGGATTGGAAATTCCAGTTTGTTGGTTCTGAGGCTTCTATCCAGTTTTTGAACAAGTCGTTGGGTGTGCAGCGACAGGAGGCTAGGGGAAAACTCGAGATGGTTGCTCTTCCCAAAACCTGGTCCGTCAAAGGACAAGAGCCACTTTCCAGGACGATGACCGACATCGAATTCTGGAAGTGGGTTGGTGGGAAATCTAGCTGGGATTGGACTGATCCCTACACTGATCAGATGATTAAGGGCCCTGATGGAACGGAGACCAAACGTACTCAAGTTGAATGGGTCTTGATTTTCCAAACAGATAGTATTATGTGCTCAAATAGTGGCGTTTCGCTTAACTCCTGGCTCGATTACGATTACGTTGGGGCTCCTTGGTAAGCCCAACGGAACCCAATCCATCTTCCAACTAGTTGCTAACATTAATACAGGGGACCTGGCGATGGTTTCGGTGGTAACGGTGGACTCTCGATCCGTCGTGTCAGCCGTATTATCCAAGTACTTGAAAACGACCACCGTCCTGAAAACGACGGTGCCCTTGAGGATCTCTGGCTGGTTCAGCGTCTTCAGAATCTTCCAGGTGCCCATATGGCTAATGGTACGACCGAACAGAGGTTTTCTGTGGAACAAGTCTGGCACGATGAGCCCATGGGTTATCATCTCGGATGGAGTGGACAACGTCTGCCTGAAGGAGTCTGGGATGAGAAGGAAAAGCGAGACAAAATCTGGGACTGGTGTCCGGAAATCAAGCTGATTCTCCCTATGCGGTTAGAAAGAGAGGGATGTCCTGATGGACAACCATCAAAGTTGAAGGCGAGAACCGCTGAGGAAGACTGGACAAGACGGCTGAAGGTGTTCTAGCGGGTCTTGGAGATAAAAACTTTTCTTGCCATATATTTTTTACTAGGGAGTTTATGATTTTATTTCTTTTTAACGTTTAAACTTTTTTCTTTGATCGGTAATGGATGGTGCCCTTTTGTGCCGTTTTTTCTTCTGTTCTCTGCCTTGGCTTGATGGATTAGGAGATTTGCTTAGCGGAGGTTGCTGGCGTGTGATACGGCGGTATTGTATCGCTTCTCATTTCTTCGTGGCTCTTCTAGCTCGAACCAAAACAATATTTGAACACGGTGTGGGCGTAGGGCTTGATAGAAACATAACTGGTGCACGTTTTAAATATCATACCAGTGTTTGCGCGCCATCCTCTTGTTCTACCGTGGCTGATATGGCCAGTTGTGGTCCTCAGGTTGTGTCCCATCATGGTTTGGGCCTTCCTGCATCCGCCCTACTCGAGTACCGGTAGTGGCCTTGGGCCATAATCGTACGTCATGCTATTTTATCTTGTGCTCACTTCCATATCTTAACCTTCAATTTTTCATCCTCCTACTGGTATTGATCATTCCCACTCCATCTAATCTTTCCTCAGTAGTCAACTGCTTAGGGTGCTAACTTTCCCTTTCCTGTTAGAATCCCCCCAATCTGCTTAACCACAATTGTGCAGAAGTGCATGCTTTGGTGATTATCTGAGACCAGACTGGGGCTCCTAGAAAACCTGTTCCGCCACCAACAACGTTCGCATTATATCCGAACTGCGGGTTCAAAGTCGGGAACAACTCCACGTCCTCGGCTTCCCGCCAGAGGTCTGTGCTTGGTCCTGGGCCTGTCCACAGAGTGTTAAATTTAATTAGTCTTCTTGTTAGGATCAATCCCGTGCTCCTACTAGACTACTCCCCAGGACTGCAGATCCTAATGTCAGAATGTGGCAAGATAATTGGTTCAAACAAGGCTGCTGCCAACCTTCCGACAAACCGACTGTTGAAGAATGGAGAGGGGTCAACTGGCGCCCCCGTACCGCCGGATTTACCTCCTACTCCCGATTACAAGTGGTCCTGAGGGCTCTCCCGATCGTTTGCCCATTGAACTCGGCCGACCAGATATACAGGAACGGATGCCCTTCGAACAGGTTCAAGGGAACTTCGAGGATGCTCTGAGGAAAATGAATGAATGGGCAGGGATGGGCTATGACCTGAACGCCTACGGAGGATTTTGTTTTCGCCTAGAGGGATAAGAGACATATGGTTATCACGGGTACGGTGACTCTAGTGAGGAGGTGGCTGGCCAACCCAAAGAAGTTATTCCTATCGTGGTCATTACGCCCGACGGAGGATTCATGATGTGCGAGCGTTGCTGTGTAAGTTGCTCTCTCGATTGTACCGGGCACTAGCGAGTTTGATGCGAGCCTATAGGTACATCCTGAGTGGCGGGATGCTAGGGGGTGGGTTGGTTCGGGGGATATCACAAAGACTGGTTAGGGGGGGGGAAGATGTCATTGATCCGACGGCAAGGTTGAAGGCTCTGATCTTTGACGAGATGTAGTTTGTCTCCATGTGTTTAATGTCTGATGGGAGCATTATTGTCACAAATGGGACCATCTAGGATATGCTCGGTGCGGAAACCCTTAGGTATAAAACAAGTGTTGGGCATGCCCTTATTGCTGGCTACATTAGGGCCTAGAGTGATTTGTTAAGTGAGGGCTTTGAAAAGGATCTTTTCTAACAAGAGGCCAATTCAGCAAACAATCGGAATGTGGTTCAATGATAAGAGGGTCGTTCTAGACCTTAAGGGAACGCCGCCATTGGAAACCCTAGACACAAAGGATGGGCTGGCTGCTGCATTTATAGTAGCAATTGATCAGGCGAAATGAGCGAGAGCACAGGGAAAGGAAAATTTCTCGAAGTGAAGTATTGAAAAAGGTTCATGATAAGCCTGTCCAGGGGATTGAGGGCGTGAGTCATAAATCTCACTCGCCTTTTGCTGGTTGGGGGTAGGTAGGGCTAACAATAGCATAGGCCTGTTGCAGGAATCATTGCGATTTTGGGATTGCTCCACGAGGCAGGGCTGAGCAAGGGGGACTTGTTCAGGTTTTTATCATACCGGCAGTGGGGAGACAGCGAACAGGAGGGGTGCACCCGGGAGCCTTGCCAAATCTAATGTTTTGCTACTAAGTTAGTGTATCGTTCGTTGTCCCCCTCTGTTCGTTGTTCCCCCTACTATGCAAGTATTGGCGGCGTTAACCCTCCGGTCGGATGGACATCGGTTTTGTTGTTAACACTTGAGAGATTACACCGGGTGGCTTTGGCAGGGAAGCTAAAATGTTACTGGATACAGGAGATGGTAGGATTCGAAGGGTTGTGGTCGGTGTTTTTTCAAACATGAATCTCCCTCATGTAAGACGGCAGATGTATGTAACTTATTTGTTCGGCTTTCAAGTTCACTTTTGGAGGATGGGCCCGAATTTTCCTTCAGTTCAAAAAGGTGGTGATATATCAGCCGGTCACGTTGGCCCTAGTTTCAGTCTGAATATCGCAAAAAGCGTACGTCCGCTCCCCCTTTCACCATTTCGTACTAAAAGCGAGCAGTTCGTGACACTTATCCACGGGACGATATGTACCTCAACTCTTGATGGATCTGTGCGGACGTCTTCCTATTATGTGCGGTGGCAGCCACCGAGATCACTGGGGCTGGGATTGCGCTAAGAAGGCCTGGATGAACGATTTCACACTTGCACCCGTAGATAACGGGCGAGTCGGAAAATCTAATAGAGATTCCCGATCATAGCTGTGCCGATCTAGCCCCGCTGGCTGAAGCAAAACAAAATCCCACAAGCGGCCATGGACCCCCCCTCCCCCCCCTTGCGAACTCGGTTTCATACGGGTGTTAACGTTAACGATAGTTCTTTTGCCGGACGGGGAATGGTAGACCGCAGTCTATCATAGGTTCCAGTTCTATTATGCATTTTTCTCGCTGGGAAAAACCCCACTCGAGGCTCTCTACACTGAAGGAAGTGGCGTCAATGATCTATCGAGTGATTGCTTATGACTCTATTCCTTCTCATTCCACCTCCACCTATGATCTAAAATAAGATGCGGTACCAACAAATTGGAAGAAAAAATAATGAGAAAGACGAGAAAGACGAGAAAGAGATGAACTATACTATACATACAATGAAAAGTGAACATAATGGAAGCGGAAATGATGCTTTAGCCCATGCTTGAGCTATGTCTGGTTTCTTTTTGAGTGATTGTGTGGGTGTAAAGGAAAAAAGTGGGTACGCGTCTGAACGAAGGAAAGGGAATGAGCGGAATGAGGGTGGGGGATTTTTGGTGCTGTTGTTGTCTACTCTTCTTCGTAATAGTAGTCCCCGTCCATATCCATATTGATCTTCATCTACTGCATACCGGCGTCGGCATCATCGTCAGCGTCGGCATCGGTATCAGCATCGGCGTCGGCATCGGCATCAGCGTCTGCATCAGCGTCTGCATCAGCGTCTGCATCAGCATCAGCGTCGGCATCAGCATCAGCATCAGCGTCGGCATCAGCGTCGGCATCAGCGTCAGCGTCGGCATCGGTATCAGCATCGGCGTCGGCATCGGCATCAGCGTCTGCATCAGCGTCTGCATCAGCATCAGCGTCGGCATCAGCACCAGCATCAGCGTCGGCATCGGCATCAGCATCAGCATCGGCGTCGGCATCGGCGTCGGCATCAGCATCGGCGTCGGCATCGGCATCGGCATCAGCATCAGCACCAGCATCGGCGTCGGCGTCGGCATCAGCGTCGGCATCAATATCAATATCCGCCGCTACATCTGCAGTTGTACCCGCACTCTCATACGTCAAGCCGACACCGGGTCGTTTGTCAACACCTTTCTTATCACCGCCGCTGACTTCGCTAAACCCTCCACCATTTCCAAACCCACCGTCCCCTTGTCCCTGCATGCCAAAGTCCATCATTTGTGGAATGGGATTAGGCAATGGGGCAGCCAAGTTTAGCGCTGTAACACCACTCATTAGTCTTTCGCACCACTAGAGAAGAAGAAAAGGACGGAGAGTCACCTACCAGGCAGGTATAGCAAGGACGCAAGCGCCTGAATCAAAAGTTCTGGCCCCATTATAGAAAGCTTTTTCTGAAATAAAGAAAGATGGGAAAAAATGAAAGGTCTACGCTTGCGTATAAAGGAAAAAGACCGTCGAGGGATGATCTGAAATCGGCACAGTGAGAGGTTGATTTCTTCCGGAAGGGAAATGAAAGACTATCGATAGTCACAAATGAGGGGAGAAGAATAGATAAGGTCGAGAAGACGACGCGGCCAGCGCTTTACTATAAGGAAGCGGAAAGAATGAAAAAAAAACTGTCACAAGGAAACTTCAAGTCCCTTCCTTCCTGTGCGAGTGAATGAGTGAATTAGAGAGTGTTGGGTGGATGGGTAGATGGATGTAGGAAAGAGAATTCGTGTTAGGGGATGGGGTTCATATAACGTTCACAGATGGCTGCTGTATACCGGTTTTTTGACCAGATTAGAATGCTTAGGCGAAAAAAGTTTTGCTATGCATAGTATTGTTTGCGTTTGGAGAGGGTTTTTTTTTGTCTACACCGGGGGTGAAGGCGGGAAATACACTAAGTTTCATGCAACAATCACCACCGAGATTATTAAAAAAATTTGGTAGAATCGCCGGACGTATTCAGTTTGATCGGATGCTTAGATTTGCTTAGTTTTCCTATATGGACAACTTACGTAGTGTGTATTGTTATCATCTAAGCTCCGGGACCCCTAACATAGCTAGCAGTATACCCTGTTCAATCCTAGTCCTAAGTGGTCACCGCAGCATATCATCTACTATTACTCTACAGAGACTTGGCCACTTCGTGGCCGAGGGGGAAATGTAATCCGTATGATATAAACTCCCACCGACCCCCTTCTCCACCTCGACCGCGTTCACCGCGAAGGCAGGCCTACTCTTTACCATGATTTACAGCTCTTCTCTAACAATACAGTGATGCCTTTCGTTGTTGTGGCAGTAAGTTAACTGGCAAGTACTATTAGTTGTCGGTGCGCTCGCCACAGGGGGGCTAAGTGTGGAGGTTCGTGGGAATTCCTCTGCGACCGAAATTCCCCACTGACAAACAACGACCGCAGTATAAGTAACATACCTGTATTAATTTACCAAAGTCCGGTTTTCCAGAACGGAGAAGAGGTTTCCTTGCTTATCAGAGGCTTTAGAATGAAGAGGCAACATTCATGGGTGGGGTGGTGAAAGAGTAGTCTTGTCTAATATGGTAATGACGCGGGTTAACTAACTATCCAAAGGCGAGAGAAAGAGAGTTCAGGACTTAATCTGATGCTGAGGAGTCTGCGACGTACTGATTGCTTGCCTATGCTAAAGCTGTAGCCACCGAATCTCCCTCGACCCCACTTGGTGCGCTTCCGGTCAGTCACGATCCGGTATACAATAGCTGCCGAAGGACATCGGTACGAAATGAACGATAATAGAAAGGTTGTCCTTTTTTATTGCATTTCGAGACCGGACTAGTATGGTGCGGCATGGGAAACCACTAAAAGGTGGAGTTGGCTCGACTGGTGTCTGAGCAAGGTTTGAGGTTGCGAATTCATAGACGCTCACTCGTGGCTTGGCTAGGGTGCTAAGAGTATGTGTACTATTCAATAGGCAGTCACAATACGATACGATGCGACACGACATAGTACGGCAACTTGCTGTAGACTTGCTAGGCGCCGTTAGCCGGGCGAGTGTGGGGAAAGGCTTTATTTCTCAACGGATCTGGAAGCTCGGGGGGTGGCTTCAGATGGGATGATGAGGAGGAAAAGAAACCCTAACTTAAGGTTTAAACAACTAACTCCCGGCGTTGCGGATAAGAATATCGTCCAACTTGGCTCTTCCTTAGTCCTCTAGCACATAATCCTATTCCGTATATGCTTCCAAAGCCTTAGCTCTCAGCCTTTTGTCTGATTATCCTCTAATCTCTGCAGGTTGTCTATCTAGAGCCCGCTTGTTATAAGGAAGCACAATTTATCAATACCTTCTGCAACATGAGCTATGGTAGAATGAACCGTACTACCCAGCACCAAATTTTTGCTGAGTGGGGTACCGCTCCCTCGTACCGCGCCCGACAGCTGCAGCCCACTAGACGGCACTCGTAAACAGGGATTTCACAAAATATATGGCGGAGAGTCCCTGTCTATCTGGGCGCCGATACAAATCCACAGCCCCTAATATCGAATACTTCTTGACTGCTACGGGTATCTGTTGTTTACAATGCGGTAACGCACAGCATTACCGGCATTCGAACCCTAGGCTTGGTAGGCTATATATGGAGGCCTGTGTGCAAATTTCGGTGGCGGGATTAGAGCTCTTCTCTTTTCGACCTGCCCGAGGGAAAAGAGGGGAGCATTGATTATGTACTGTACGATATATGATGGTAGAGACGGAAGCTTTCCTTTATGATATTCGCCCTACTTTAGCTTTGGGGGCACCTTTTTCTCGCCGGAGGGTTCTGGAAGAGGGTTACCGGTATGGTATGATATGCACGGTCGCCATTGCTGTGGCGCAATTTGGTGTATTGCGCCACGCTTTTTTTTCGTAATCCAAGGTCCATGCTCCGAGCTCACATGACTTCCCCACTCAATTCACCGCGAGTGATTGATTCCTGCTGGTTCTTCCATCGCCAAGTGCATTTTTCCACAAAATGCCCTTCCCACCACCACGGCTTGCAGAGCCGCACCGCCAAAAAGGGGCTTTACCATTCCACCGATCCATCCACGCAACTGCTGAGGCCTAGTCAATTACTCGAGTAAAAGAGGAGGAGGAACGAGGTGAGCCGATGACATGCGACCGGCTACCCTGTTGATTCCTCTTACCGGATCCTCCCCGGCAACCCCTTTCCTTCTACTAACTTTATCTCCCACCGGAATCACTAACACATACCGACCCACCGCCAGCATACGACCCACCGCCCGCGTGCCCCTGCCGTCAGGAACCCCTCTCACCTTCCCCCTCTGGCGAAGAAGCCGGATACTTCTCTGACGAAAGACGAAGCCCAGTACTCCTCTGAGCGTGAATACCGAGACTCCGGGCCACGAAAGTGGGGCTCTTAAGTGTCCCCTTTATACCCAAAGGGTCTACTCCCCGAGCACGGATTCTCGCTGGCTGGCGTGCAGGGAATTTATTCCTTGGGTTGTTTGAGACTTAGTACTTGCGTGCTTTGGGGTCCTTCTACTGCCAAGTGAAGAGCAAGCCGACGTTGGCACTGTTGGGAATGTATATTCCGGTGGTTGCAGGTATGTTGATGGTGCCGACACTGGTACGTCGTGCATTGCCAGCCGTTTCGCTAGTAGGTGTGTTAACGGCGATAACTCAGACTGCGCAAATAATCTGTGCGCCCATGAGGAATGAAGTGGACAAGTCGCACGCGGCGTACGAGTATGCTGATCTAAACTCCTTTCCCGGCGGAATCTATGGAACTTGCCTCTCTGTAGAAACGTTTGATTGTTTCTAGGCTGGCGCTGGGGGTCGTTCTCCCAGCACTCACTTTCACCCCTTCTTTAAGGCGCATTTAGCGATGGACCGCAGTGTCGCTGTGGTAAGAGAACCTTTTCTGCGCTCAGCCCGGGCTTCAATAATCGGCTTCAACAATGCAAAGAACCGCCACGACGCCTGTCCCCCCCAGTTCCCATGCCTGCCATTCCACCGACACACCAATGAAAATAACGCCAGATCTCTACGAAATATTATCTGAGCGAAAGGGGGCTTAAGAAGTGTTATCTTCGGATCAGTGTATTATGCAGATGACTGCAGAACAAAATACGGACACCACGACCAAAAAAGACCCCTACACAGAGGGTGGTTCCGGATGTTGGAACCAGGAGCAGTGAAGCAGCGGCAATTTGAGCGGGGACTAGCTAGATGTGTAGAATGCACGAGCACACTCCATGGCTTTGCGATGAGGACTGGAGATGCAATCCACGGCGACTTTCTGGGAGCGACTGGAGACTGGGCTGGCGAGGGTATAGTACAAGGTAAACCATTGTTTCGCAGAGCGCCTCTCAGCGGCCGAGGAACCAATACGCAAAATCGGGTTTTAGAGACCAGTATTTCTCGTCGCTACCGCGGGAGTCGCGCTCATCTCAGTGATAGCCTAGGAAACGCTTTTCCGGTCCATGGCTAAAGAATCGCGGATGGGCCCGCTGCTCTTAACGCTGGGCGACGCGATAGAGTCGTTTCTAGAAAGCTAAGACGAAACGGCGTAGGGGGTGTCCACCTTTTCGAAATCCGACTTTGAGTGCTAGGCTTGCCAGCCCAAATCCTCGCTCCTACACGCACGGGCACACGACGACGATATGCGCTACACTTGGGCTACCACCTCGCACCTGACTTGGAGGACTTACGACCTTCTTATCATCTTCGTGTTCATCGGCATTATCGCGACGGAGTTGCCCTTTTTTTTTTTGGCATTGTTGACCACATACGTGCCCCCTTCTTCACTGTTTAATGTCAACATCACGTCCTTGAACATGGAGTTGTTGGTGGGGCACTGGCAGGGGCCATGTATACCATCGGATGGTCTTCGCCGGGGTTCGTATTCATGTACATGCTCACGCCATTGCTCTCTGTGGTCCGTATCTGCCCGGGAAGAAGGGGGCGAATAGAGGGATAAGGAGGGTGATGGTGGTTGTGGCGGTAAATTTGCTTCGTTTTCTCACGCCGTTAGATATTGGGAATTAATGGATGGGAACTGGGAGGAATTTTGTTTGCAGGAAATGATTATATAGAAGGTTTTGGCACGAGTGAGCTTCCGTGATGTCATTGTTATTTATTCTTCAATCATAGATAACTGCCTGCCCTTCCGACACCAACCAAATCTATCAAACGCTCTTCAAAGGCGTCTTGACCATGACACTCATGACTTCGAATAGCACATCCTAATGCTAATCAGCGCCTACAATCCCCATCCGAAGAAAGAAGGAAGGAAGACTCACCGCAGCAGCCATAGTGGTCAACTCAGCATTTGTATCATAAGCCGGCGCGACCTCCACAATATCCGCGCCAACCAACTGCAGCCCATCCAAGCCGCGAATGATAGCCCTCAACTCGCGCGTGCTCCAGCCCCCAGTCTCGGGTGTTCCGGTTGCCGGTGCAAATGCCGGATCCAAAGAATCGACTGTTTAATCTCAACCTATTAGCAACTAGTCCCGCACGCAGCGGAGGGGGGGGAGAGGGAGGGGGGAGGGAGGTACTATCGATCGAGAGGTAAACTAGTCCATCGCCAACTCTGTCCCGGATCTTCTTGATTATTCCACCGACGCCGATCTCGTCGATCTCGTGTGCCTCGATGAGGTCGAAGCCGACAACGGCGTCATTTTCGTAGTCGCTGGGGCCGGATAGTGTAGTTCTTATTCCGGCGTCTGGTGGGTATTAGTTCTGCACTGATGAGGATCGAGGGAAAGAAGAAGAAGAGAGAGGAGGAGGAAGTACGGATGTTTGTGTTATTTTTTAGGAGGCCCTCCTTGTACGCGTGCCACTTTTGATACTATCAGTATGTGGAAGAGGGAAGAGTGCGGGGGAAGGAACATACGAAATAAGTTCCGTGATTAACGGAAGCCTGTTCAGTCGGTGCGCCCCCGAATACTTTTGGCACCCAAGTCTATTCAAACTCTCCATCAACTTTCACTTTCTCCCCCATTTGCCAACTTTTTTCAACTCAACAGGGGAACCCACATCCAAATGACTATCAAAATGAATAACAGAAACCGGTCCATAGGCCTTCTTCACGCTCCTGAGGATTGGCAACACAATGGTATGGTCACCACCGAGCGTGATAATCCTAGGCAATACTTTCCCATCCTTCGCCGGGCCCTTTCTCTTCTCGTCCGCTTCGTACGCTGGCGTCCTGGACAGGAGCTTGTAGTGCCCCTGCTCAATCTGCTTGATGGCGTATGCGTTGTCGTAGGAGGTTACGGGGATATCGCCGCAGTCGAGGACTCGCGCCCAGGAGTTGAAGGGGTTCACGGAGAGGAGGGTGTTGTAGCCGCCGCTGAAGGAGAGTTTGTGTGAGCCTGGGAGTGAAGATTTTGTCAGTTGGGAGAAGGGGGGGAGGGGGAAGAGGTACTAGAGATTTAGACGGCGGGAACCTTGACGGATTCCGGATGGGCCGAAACGTGCGCCGGGGCGGTAGGAGGTTCCGGTGTCGAAGGGAGCGCCTGGGATCGTTAATCATTGCAATTACCACTTGCCGATCGGAGGAAGGGAGGAAGCAACCTAGGAAGGCTATATCGAACTTCTCCTCATCGGAGGCTAGACACGGAAAGTAGGGTATTCTCCCGAACGTTGATATCCCACTGAAGACACTGTCTGCCTATATAGCAATTCCTTCATCAGCTTCACCACTTGCGCAATTGAGTCGTGGGAAAAAGGCAATGGAAGAAGAAGGAGAATACCTGCGTCCCCCCATCCCCCGGCAAGACGTTATACCACAACCTCTCTTTATGCGGCCCTTGAGCATTCAAGGGTTCCTGCAAGCACCCGGAATGCTCGTGGCCCCAAACTGCCTCTCCACCCAACCCCACCAAAGCGGATAAAAGTAAAGTCTTTGTAAACATATTTGATGTATATCTTCCTCTCTCTCTCTTTTTTTTCTTCAATTGACCTCTCTATCTCTCTCTTCTCCCGTATTTAATCGACTCAATTCACGTTACATGCCTAGATATTTGTAGCCCCCCAGACTCAACTACACATTTCAAAGCACAGGGCACAAAAAACGATAGAAAAGGCCATGACCCACGCACAGTAGGTCTGGTACCTAGGATGAATGCCGTTACCATCACCATTAGGCGGAAAGGGGTTGATTTCTCGTACGTAATAGATAAACCTCACCGGCCGCCGGTGTTACAGTGCACGTTATTAGAAGTATGAAAAGTTGAAATGGAAAAAGTGTTGGTCAGTATGTTGTGCTGTCCCAAACGGCTGATATTCCGGGGGTGGGCATGGCAATTGCAGCTTCCGTGCTTGCTAGCTATGATAGCTGGGTTACCTAAATTCACCGTCAGCGTCCAGCACATCAATGATGCAGCAGCACCCACCGTCCTCGGAAGCATGGGGGATCGGGATGTCATCTTCTTGCATCTGATAATTTTTCCCAGCTAGTTAGCCACCACGAGTGCAGTAACGGGTAGTCAATTCGTCAAGGCGATAGACAACCCACAAGTACCAGCAGACTAAACACCCTTACTATGCTCTCCAATCGATGATCCCTTCCCCCCCACCTCATCTAGCTTGAGTTTGTCTAAGTGTTGACTGAGTTAGTGAACGAGTGAGGGGGGGGGCGATAACTACCCGACGAACCCCAAACGTCTGAATTTCCTCTTGCAGACTGCTACCGGTAGGATACTTTGTAACCCTTACGACTGCGGGAATGTCATAGGAGTGATTTCCTACTCTTACGTAACCCCACTTTTTCCCCCGTATTAAGAATTGATTTCTTGTTACGTTTATGAAATTGTTCTCGTTACCTTATCTCTCTTAGCTAATGGAAACTCGGTAGTAGACTAAGCCTCATGTTACCCACGAACGAGTACGAGTAGCGTAGCTTATGCTATGATAATATGAGCCTCCCTGGTTCACCGGCTTGAAAATGGTGATAGACATGAGAGAGTCGAGATCGAAAAAATAAATAAGGGTTCGAGGGTGTCGTTCACTAGGGCAGGGATTGGTCGCTTTAGGGATGCGAGATAAGGAGGGAATGCTCGATAAATGGGGTTGGGTTGGATTGGATCGACGGATGCAAGGAAGGGTGGGCGGAGGGGGTGGAGCGGATAATAATTGATCCGTGGGTGATTGGTTAGAATTTGGCCGTTGGGACCGGACTATGTGCCATGTTCTAGTTGGATGGCGTGGGAATAATAGCTGTGCGTTTGGGTTGACATTTCATCATTTACTCCATCTTTCGGGTATTAATGGTTCCAAGGCCAAGTGTTATACAAAGTTAATAGGTAAACTTGTTCATCTGATCATTTCCTCTATCATACATCTATCCAGCGTACCGGTACCATACATGGAAAAGAAAAGAAAGAAAAGACTTATCCCCTCTACTACAGCCAAAGTGGCAGCCATCAGAGCCCCCCCTGTTCAATCCGCTCATCACATTCCATCCTTTCAAACGCCTTCACGACCTGTCTATCCCAATTGCTAAATCCCACAAGGGCCCATTCCATCGCCCCAACAAGGTAGAGTGCTATGCACTGCCCAACCCAAAGGCCCTCAAGTCCCCAGCCGTGGAAGGCGAGCCAGATACCTAACGGCAGGGCACCAAGGTAGTAACTGACAAGGTTTACCGCTGCACCAATATGTTGGCGGCCCATGCCTCTTAGTGCTCCTCCGCAGCTGCCTGTAAAGTTATTAGCCTTACGATCAGACGGAGAAGAGAAATTGGGGAGGGGAACCATTTAGCCCATCTGCAATTTGAAACAGCGCAACGAGCGGCATGACTTGTGCGGTGAGTTTGATAACGTCGGTGTCGTCGCTAAAGATCTTTGCGTAGTAGTCTTTCACAATGAGCATCACTGTCATTACTGCCGCTCCGAGTATAATGCTAAGGACGGCGGCGGTATTAGCTGCTCTCGCGGCACCTTTCGCATCTCGTGCTCCGAGCAGATTTCCCACGCGGGCAGACGCAGCGACGCCGATGCCGAAGGGAATTGTATTGAGAACTTGGTCCGTTGTCATAATTACTGATTGAGAGGCGAGGGACACAGTACCTAACCTCCCGGCTGCCAGGGCTACAATTTCAAACGCCCACTATGATCATCATCAGCACTCACCTCCTCCGGGGTGGAAGAGTGACAAATACCCATTCAGTCCCAACCATAACAACCCCCAACCCCGCCAACCTCGCGAATACGCCCATATTCCTCAAGCACGCTCTATCCCATCCGCCCCAAGCCTCCCAGCCCCGGGAAAACCGAGCATACCCCATAATCCCCACAAATCCCACCCAGTACGTAATGCCCGTCGCAATCGGTGCACCGATAAGTCCCATGCCCAAAACGTAGACAAACAGCCAATTGAGCAACGCATTCAACGGACTCGTTATCAACAAGATATAGGTCCCCGCACGCATAATACCCTGTGCCTGAAGGAACTTTTTCCCAGCTTCGAAATATATGTAGCCAAGACCACCGGGTATCAAATACCGTAGGAAAGTAGCGGAATCGGCAGAGAGGCTGGGATCCTGGCCAAGTCGCAGAAAGACTCCCTCCGAGAAGTACCATAAGATTGCAATGGGAATATAGAATACTCCCAACACCACAAAAGCACGCTGTAATAAGATGCCGAGTTCGTGAGGGTTTTTACTGCCGGTGAAGGATGAGGAGCAGAGTGTGTCCAGCGCTGTTGTTCCCCCTAGAGCGATCAGCCAAGCCGTGGACATGGCAAACATATAAGAGAATGCAGCCGTGGCGAGGTGCTCGGGGGAGAGGCGGCCAACTATTAGCACAGAGATGGTCTGTAGGGAATTTTGTAATGTGTAGGCGAGGATTACGGGGATGCTGCTTTTGAGTAGGAGGGCGAATTCTGAGGCTACACTTTTTGATTCATTGTCGTTGTTTGTGGGCTTTGGTAATAGGGAAGCCCGTTCATCTGTTTCTGGTGGTATGTTTGTTTTCTTGCGGAGGAAGGGGAACCATGATGACATTCTTGCGGTAATAGTGGATGAAGGCGAGGGAGTGAAGCTCAGCGCCGATGTGCGAGTTTGGGTGCTACAGGCGATGGCTGACGGTTCACCGTTCTATGGTGTAGTTATAGGTATGTTTGTATGCTCTCTGTCTTGGTGGATATTTGCCCTTTTGGCAATCGGACAAGCAAACAGGTCGACAGGTAGACAGAAGGTGCTCGTAGATAAATGCCTATCGCTTTATCGGCACTGTGTTGTGAGGCAGCATACAATACTGCGCCGTCTCCGAGTAGGCGATAAACAGGGTAGACCACAGGTCAGGTCGGAACAAGATAGAATAGATGTATTACAGCCAATGGCCTGCAGCTCTTGAAACAGACCGAGAGCACTCCAAAAACTAAAACTCGAGAGAGGGAAGGGGAAGAGGCTTCAAGATCAATGTTAAGATGGACGAAGTAGACATCCAGAAATACTCCGGAATCTCTCCCTCTTGCTACTCATCACAACAGTTAGACACAATTTCTTCCTCAATCCCTATCCTTTCCCTTTCCTCTCCTCCAGTTACCTAATTCAATCTAATCCTCCAATTCCTCTTGTGAAGTTCCACTCTTCTCATCTCGGAATTACCTAACAGTGGTCTTGCAGGCAAAGCGCAAGCTACCTATACTGCAGCTTCCCCGCCAGATACCAGCAACTGAACGTCTCGAACCTCGCGGGGGGGGGGGGGGGGTGTATTTCCTACCGGATTCAACTATCGAAGATCCTCTACCATATTCGGTGCATTCCAGGACCAGCCAACCCAAACGGGAGTGTTCGAATCGGTATTTCTATTATTATTATTATTTTAACCCGCGCCAATGGCCGCAGGTTTGCTTATCGGGTAATTTTACGTAAAAATTATGAAGGGTCCGAAGGCACGCCAAGGATTGTAACCGAAGGAATCGCAGTGGTCCAGGGGGATTGCAGGGGATGGAGAAGAGCAGGGGAAGGGGAAGGGAGGACGGGAAGGGAGAGGGGTTGGGCTCGGAGAGGATAGTGCAGATTTGTTGGTGGTGCGAGTACTAGTACTTGTACCTTACTCGGGTATGGACGTTGGGTGGGATTCGAGAGGCCCGAACCTACTGCCTTCCCAGGAAATAAAAGAATGAATTTGGCATAAAAATTGCTCAAATAAGCAAGAAGCTTTGACACCTCTAATCCCTGGCTGCCCGATCACCCACGTCCATACCCGAGTAGGTTAGGTGTACTTGTACGAGTAGCTGAGTCAGGATCTCATGCTGCCCGTGTTTGAAAGTGGCTCGACTCACCGCTCAGATAACCAATCCCGTCATGCCTGATACAAGCACCGACCGATCCTGTCTGCAGCTTTGGATGCTCGGGTATGAAGGTGCGAGTAAGTGACGAGACGGACAGGGGTGGGGTCGCAGATATCTCCTCTGGCTGCCCTTACCCCTGTCCGTCTCATCACTAACCTCCATAGCCGAGTGCTGTGTTCGAGGAGACTCGTTATTGTGCAGAATCCAGCAAGCGAGGTGCCCATGCCCCAATCCTTTATTGGTATCGAGATCCATTTCACACCAGACATCTAAAGCAAGCACCAATTAACCGATCCCTGACAATTCTCCTTGCCCCCACCAATTTTGTGCTCCCAATATCTCCATGATATTATCATGAAAACATGAGATACGGTATCTCTCTCTGTTTTCTCTCTATCAATGTGCGGTGGATCACCTACCGTACCTAAAGGAGCCATAATTCTCATTAGACATGTGGTTGAAAATCCTTTGAGGGTTGAAGATCGACAATACTTTCTTGGCAAAGCACTCCGGCCGCAGATGCCCCTCACCATAACCGCAGGATGCCAGTTTCAGTAGAGATACGACTACTTTCATCCAAGAACCGTCCGAAACCCTATTGCATACTGGTATTCAGGCACAGTACGGTACTGCAATACCGGTATCGTACAAGTGAACAGGCCTATCGCCGCAACCCCGCAAAATCTCATGAAACCGCTATCTCCGTGCGCCCGGTAGTCTCCGGATCCACATGCGAAAGCGTTTCCGGCATAGCATAAGGCCAGCCCTCTGGGCTTTCTGGATCCCATTACTCGTAATGTCGTGACGTTTGTGAAATGGACCAGGCTTAGTCACACTACTGTTTTTTCTAAACTAACTGCTTTTGGAGTTCTTTTGGGCTATTTGCGCCTCCATGCAAGCCCGGTCCATTTCACA
>Ga0307509_10004221_pt1 | contig 20964 bp, 19 predicted proteins | sample 10_EM_MG_FD_202245 | JGI IMG/M metagenome (GOLD analysis project Ga0307509, IMG submission 202245) | Populus trichocarpa ectomycorrhiza microbial communities from riparian zone in the Pacific Northwest, United States - 10_EM | ecosystem: Host-associated > Plants > Roots > Unclassified | place... | reverse complement strand
TCGATAACCAACTTTCCTCGAGAGAACTTATTGAGTGAAGCTTTCAGCTTAACGATATTAAGTTTAACCGTTTTGATTCTTCGTGAATTATTTACTCTATCTTTATCTTCTACTTTGAGTTTTGGTATGGTCGCAACCTTAGAGTTCACCTCTCTATAGGGTGCCCCCGTTACAGTGCCAAGAAACCACAACAAACTGTGCTGACTAAAGACTGCTAGAGCTATCACTCACTTTCAGAGTGGGGTGGGCTGGCATTTTTGCCTTCATAAAGATCAGGGGTGAATTCAGATAAGTAGTAGTGTTGTGAAGTGCGTCTAGATGAGCGGTGGTGTTGTGAAATGCGTCCACAAGGAATGGAGGTATGGCAACTTGCATCCGGATGCAATTTGGTGTTGCAATACAACTCCAGATGCACAGGAAGCAGCGGATGCAAGAATAACGTCCAGATGCGGCGCCAGCGGATCAAACGCATAATAGTTTTTTGCTGATAAACATCTCCAGGGTATTGGTCAGTAAGATCAAGTAGTCAGGTTTTGATGTCTGGGTTTCACCCGCGACCAGTAAAATGCCCCCAAGGCTGGGGATTATACTCTGGTTTGTACTGATTTTCTTTTGTCATTTCCTTTGTTTTTTGGTATAGGCGAGAGAGAGGTACTGGTCCACCGCACTGTGTATATGTCTCTTTTGAGTGGTAACTGGGAAAGGAGGGGTCAGGTCGACAGCTGAATAGGCAGATTTTTCTTTTATTTTGTATGTCTCCTATTGCGTCTAATGCTCAGGAGAAGGGTGATGGGGGGAGGTTGAAGAGTGGAGGAGAAGGAAATAGTTTGCGATGTCGGCATTGGGTTTCAGTCTGAGCTGGCGGCGGTATTTTCCTAGTGGTTGGCTGTAAACACTGTCACAAAAGACTGTAAGAGTACTGGTGGGTTTGGGTTCCCAGTTTCGATGTCAAGTGTATGTTAGAAGATGGGCACACGAGGCGATGAGCCCACAGAAAGCCCGAAAAAAATATACCCCTAAAGGAAACAAAAAGGCTCAACACAACTTTGTGGCTTACCATACAAACATGGTGGCTCAACACCACTTTGTGGTTCAATGTAATTTCTGGCTTAGAGTAACTCAGTTGTTTAATGTAATTTTATTGATCAAAATTTATCAGCGGTAATAGTTAAGTGATAATGCATGTTTAAAGAATAGATGTAAATGAGAATATTATAATTAATATATCTTTTTGTGTCACTTTTAGCCACAAAGTGCGGTAGAGCTGCAAAGCCCGCACAGCAAGCCACAAAGTTGTATTGAGCTGTAAAGGTGTATTGAGCTGGCAGGCACTCTTTAGAGTGGCCCAGATTGTGAGCCTGCAAACATCTGGGGGTTGCAGCCACAGCCGCAACCTTAACATGATTATTGGAAAACTGGGTAGGTATCTTAAACTTGGTTTTGAGTTATTCCACATTGAAGTTTGCATAGTAATGATTGTCATTTGAGCAAACTTGGTAAAACTCATCTAATAATATCAGTTTAAGGTATAATTAATCACTTCAATTTAGATGACACATATTTTCTAAACTTATCTGAAGGTACTCTCTATGCTCAAGAAGTATTATATGCCTTGAACTAAATTTGTTTCGTTAGGACATTTGCCTAGTTTTCGCATATCAGCACCCATATCATACAGTAGTATTATTATTATAACATTTCCCTTTTTTTTCTTTTTTTTTTTGAGCCCTAAGAGTAAACTGTGAGGGAGCTCACTTACCAAACACGAATATTTGGGGAAAGAGAAAGAGAAAAGAAAAAGGCCTTTTTGTTATCATTATCCCGGCCGTATCCGGCAAGCGTAATAGAAATAAATGCCAACAAATTTTAATTTTTTTTTTGAAAACACTTCACTTCTAGATGCCCAAAACTGGCAGACACCAAAGAAAGATTTGGTACCATAGTCAGATAGCAGATGCTCTGCCACTAATCCCATGCAGCAGCAGGAAGAGGCTCGCAGGTTGTAAAGTAAGCAAGGCTGTAAAGTTGCAAGATACTGTATTTCCGCTGTTGTTTTTCGGTACATATTTCGCAACATCACTATTCTCCTTACCCTCTCTAGAGGGCAAAGAAACATCAGGCGCAGTGATTAAGGGGTAAGTGCAGGAGCATCTGCTACCTGACTATTATGACGGGTCTTCCACGCCGGACGTTCTTTCGTGAGTGTTGGCAATCTTGACGACAGACACTCCCGGAGGGGTGAGGGAGAAGAGTTAAATGGATGAACGCAAAGGCTCTTTTTGATGGAAGCAGAAGAGTGAACGCTGGAGAGCCAAAATAAATCGGTTCGGTCAATGTAGAAACCAAAGGAGGATAAAGACCCAAAGGACGGTTCCTTCCAACTGAAGACAAATCCCACGATTGACTTTCTCTCTCTCTCAGGGGTGTTTCTCACCTCCCCTAAATATGATACCAGGACAAGTACTATCTAAACCGCCCTCTCTCTAGCTACGTAAAACGCAACACTCATCAAAACACATAAAAGTTACGGAAGCTATTCACGGGCTCGACACTATGGTACGGTACTAAATCTTTCTTTGGCATTGGCTAGCTTTGGGTATCAAGAAATATATTGTTTTTCAAAAATATTATGATTCATTATACTTTTATACTTTTATTGTGCGTGCCGGACAAGCCCCTATTTTTATTTCCATCATCTTTATTTCTATTTAGGCTCTATTCGACGCTCCACGATGTATTCATAAACAAACAAACAACTTTTCTTCCAGGCTTAATTTTCACTGGAGGCCGAATCCCTTTGACAAAGAGCATAGAACAGGGAAAAAGGAAGCTATGTGCCCATAGTATCATACCTACCTTGCTAACAGTTAGAATGAAAGCAGAAAATCCAGTACATATAAGGCCTGCAAGTTGAGCTATGAATAACGTTGTATCATAGCATTCTGATGGCGTGCCAAACAGTGCTCACTGACTCTGCCTCCAACCTGTCTCATCTCATCCCATCACTCGCATCCCCACGTATTCAGCATGACCACCTCTATGAAAAATCCATCTTCAACCTCTTGTGGGTGTCATGTTATATAAAAAAACAGGGCTTACCGAAGACCGCAAAAATCTATAATTTCCTTTCATGAACTCTCCGCTTTTCTGGTCATCGAAACATAGTCGACATCTCGGGCAGGTGACTTCAAAACTCGAAGTAAAACTCTAACTTCATCGAAGGAACCTGTGATCTCACATGCTGCCTGAAGTTAGTCTCCATGCACCTCCAATCAGACCACTCTTCTATTTCCGTTCCACTCAACCTAAACGATGACTTTACGTATTTTAGAAGTTCGAACAAGCCATCAAAGCAACCCATCGATTCTTGCAAACTAAACTCTGCGTTAGCGGTCGGGGTACATGGTCATTCTGAGGTGGGCGGAAACAGGTATTATTTCCCCTGGGAGAGAGAGGGGGGGGGGGGGGGTATGATAACTCGGTCAATTCCGTAGCCAAAGAATGCCTGTACATTAATTTTCTCATAAAGACTATACATAGTGCAAGGTGGACGGTCAATACATATCATATACTATCACTCGGCATTCATACATTGGGCATCTAAATCAGGCAAAAAGCGCATGTTCTCTAGATTACTGAACCGAGTATCCTAGGTTGCTGGCTATTAGTGTTGAGAGAAGAGCAATGAGTCAACGTTGAAGTCGATGGGGGTCACGGGGCTGGTGGGTAACGGCGGACACAGTGACAAGGTATGTTTTGGAGAGGGTACATACATGATCTTCCCCGGTATGATAGAGACTTCACATAAGTTTAAATTCAGAACGAAATCCATCACAAAGCTAATCGCATGGGGGCTAGTAGGAGAGGCAAATTTTAATTAAAGTACAAACATGAAGCCATCGCGAGGCTAGTGAGACAGGAATTAATCGTGCAATCCATTTTACCGCTTTGAAGCAGCGCGTCTATATGAAAGAAGACAAACTCCAACCCCGCTATTCCGTTTTTTCCAGCTGGGTAGGCCAAAAACCTTTACTGTCTGTAAAAAAACTACTCGAATCTATGAAACAGCTCCCGCCTCGTAAAGCTACATCCCACCAACCGGGCCGTGCATTCCGGGGCCGCCTGCCCCTCCGAATGGCCCTGGTCGAAAGTTTATGGGTGCAGCTGAACCCGCGACAGAATTGCTGCCCCAATGTTGTGACTGCTGATGGTTTTGGTATGGCATCCCTCCAAAGGGTGGAGTTGGTCTATCGAGTACAGGGAGAGCGGACTGCGACCTCGTGGCCATCGGGATCCCCCCATTGATTTGGGGAGTGCTCCATCCATTCCCAGGCATAAGGGGTTGCTGCTGTGGTACATGGAACCTCTGATTACCCAATGCTTGGCCACCAACCGCGTAGTTGGATGGACTGGCATAGGGGTGTCGGTTAGCGGTGGTGGGTATAGAAGCGGCCATAGGAGGGCCTGAATGTAGACTGTGAAGAGGGGGTTGAACGCCAAAACGTTGATTGGCGAAACTGGTAGACATCATTGAAGGGTTCTGCTGGGGATTCCCGTTGTGAAAGTTTGCACCTTGCTCTGGATAATATCCATTGCGCGGCTGCTGCTGGGGAAACATGTTTGGTCCGATATGACCCTGGTTAGGGGCAGGAAAAGGTCTATCTGCTTGTAGCGGGAAAGGACGATTTGCGAGAGTTGGCATGAATGATTGTGGCTGAGATTGCTGTGGAGGCGTGAAGCTAACTAGAGGGGGTACAAAATGGGGGGGGTTGAAGTTTGTAGTGCTTGGATTGAAGTGTGAGCTCCCAGAAGTGTGAGCACCACCTTGGCCTTGATGTCTGGAGTCCTCATATTGGGGAAAGTAGTACGGGTTAACGGGAGGTGCTGGGGTTGGCACAGCATAAAACTGAGATCGCCCATGAAATTCGTCCGGCTTTTCTTGCTTTCTTGCCTTCTCGTTGGACTTAGAGGGTGCTGGTGTTTCAGGTGGAGACTCAACAAAATCTTTAAATATGCGAGCTCGAGCTTCCTGGTAAGCCTGCTCCCTCTCCTCCCTTGTGGTTGCTCTTGCTGAGCCATCGCCGGAAGAACTTTCCGATGTAGTCTTCCTGGGGAAACTACCGTTTTGTTGCTCGGGCGGGGTATCTGATCCTCGGTTCGACGTAGACCTCTGCATTATCTTGAAATTGGATTTCGTCCCATTTGCCGCTGAGGAGCCGAGAATTGCGTTCGGAAGACGCCTGTCTGAAAGCCGTACCGGCGGTCTGCGCACACGGGTTAGCACCGACCCCCCCTAGTGGGATTATGGTTTATACTCACATTCTGGCAAACTGACCCCTGTAAAGACGAACAGATGTGCCACTAGTGTCTGCGACATGAGTAAGTCTGTAGTATTCAGCCATTTTATGGGTGAGTAGCCGGTGATAAGCATTGATAGGTGGCATGTCGAAAACATCGGAGCTAGAAAATCTTAGAATGAGATTGAAAAAAAAAAGAAGGAAAAAAGACAGGTTTTAAGCACCTGTTTTTCTCGATAAAATCGATAACATCCTGCTCCAGTTTGATAACGAACAAACGGTCCCTCTGATTTTCGAGGGCGTCCAATAGGCGCTGGTCAGGTTCGTCTATCAACATTTCGACACTCGCGTGTGTTGAGGGGGGAGGGGGAATCGAAGCTGATTCCTGCGAGGATACCACAATCACAGGCGAGGCTTCAGTTCCATCCGAGCCGACTGGTCGCTTGAGCACATCGTATCCATCACTAGGTGCCAGATGACTAGGCAGAGCTGAGGTGTCTTCTGTATGAGAAGTGGATCCCCGGAGCTTAAACTAGACTTAGCAATTGGATCATTCATATTTTTTTGGTTTTCGGTGTATGGGGAAGCGGGAGGAGGAGGTAAGAGCTGTTGTCCCAGTTATTGAACTCACCGAGGTATTTGAAGCATCGCCGTTGGAGAGCACTAATGTGACTGGTGGGGTATCCGCAGCGCATTGAGACGAACTGTCTCCATTGGAGAGAAGGCTGTCTTTCTCGAGCTTGAGACCACTAAGGGATTCTTGGAGCCGAGGAACATCATCCATACTCGAGAGAGATGTTTTGGCAGCTTGAGCGGAATCCTCAAGGTCTGAGAGTTGGGTAAAAGAGGAGGAGGAGGAAGAAGAGGAAGAAGAAGTAATTACACCGACGGTATTTGATGGTGTTGAGATATCGGCGCAAGCCTGGGCAGCAGGTATGGAAGAATCCACATTGGATCCTTGCGCATCCTGGAGCTGTAAAAACATAGTTGGTGAGCAGGGAAGTAGAGAGAGGGAAGGAGTGGCAGCGCATATGTACCTTGGAGTCGACCATAGAATAATTTTGTGATTGAACAGGAGCTAGGGCAGAAGCAGAAGAGGAAGAACTAGACATCTCCACAAGCCAAAGTAAATGAGAGGAAGAAAGACAACGGGATCAAGGACGCTCAAAAGGAAGTGATTGGAGACTGCGAGGCTCCCGAGACATGCTCCAACGGACAAGCTGACATTTGCGTATGCGAAGTTGTGGCAGTCGGCGGGGTTGCTGTGGGGGGGGAGACGGCCTTTAAATATTGCGGTTGCAAGACGGTGGGCGAGGGCTCTCCTCCCTCTGTCTCCTTTTTACTTTTTTCCTGGGTCAACGGTGGGGCAGGGCAAAGGGCAGAGGGGGGGGGTTTGGGTGATGGAGGTGGTAGGAGGAGAGTACCGTTGTTGAGCGAGAGAGAGAGAGGGTAGAGGGAAGGGGAGGGAAATGGGGAGAAGAGAGGAAGAGTGTTGGGGGGGGGGGGGAGAGCAGCGGCAAAGCTACAAGTTACAGTAACGAAGAATCGGGAGCCGATCCAAAGGGTGCTGCCTGGCCTGGTCAGAATTGGCGAATAAGATAGGAAATTCCTTGGCAGAGGTTTCTCTCTCAGGAAACTTGGTGCTTATGTTTATGTCAGCAAAGTTTCCCACTTTCCTCTTTTTCCCTCTTTCCTCTTCCAACGAACACCTCTTCTCTCCTCCCAACGATTGAAATCAACACCATGGTTTTCCATCGTCACCTTCTCTCCTCGCACTCTTAGTGAGCTGCACCCTCTGCACTCTTCGTAAGCTGCTGTCCTCTCCTTCAGTCGCTTCAGTTGTCTTGTGCCCTCAGTTGCGTTGCGTTGCTTCTGTTGTTCTCCTCTCCCCTGCCTCATGGTGGGTCTCCTCCTCTCTCTCGGGCGTCTTCCCTCATCAATGGGTTAGTCGCAGTCTCGGCTTATCGTCGAAGTAGTGGCCACGGTGGCCCTGCTGTCTTGTATTGCACTTTCACCTGATAGTCTTAGTGGGTACGGTCAGCTTCTCGAAAAGTCGTGATCCTCTGATGGTCCTCCCTCCCTCGTGCTTCTTGGGTCCACTCTCATGTTCCTTGTCTTGTTCCCGTCGCTTGGTTACAGCTATCTACACTCTCCTTGGCGGCAGCCTGATGCCTCCCCCTCTCCCTTACAGTCCACTGCCCCATGGTGGCACCTCGGTCGGCCCTTCGTTGTATTGCACTGTCTCGGTGCTGGATTAGTTCTGTCTGGGACCTATGTTGTAATGCTGGCGTGCCTTCACTGTTTAGATGATTTTGCCTCCCCCTTGCATTTGTTTGCTTTGGTTTACGCTACGGGTACTCTATGGTTTTGTTTTTCTTTTGTTTGGTTTGGAACACGGCAGGGTTTTCCTTTCATTTCCTCCCCACTTTGTTGTTTAAGATTTCTGCTAGTTACTTCGGTTAGTTAGTAGTTTTCTTATTTTTCAAGGTGGCTGGCGTGCGGTTAGTCTTAAACCAGAGGGACTTGGGGTGTTTGTGTTTTTTCCTTCAGCCGGTAAGAGGGGGTTTCACAGAGGGTTTGTTTACGCTATATCTCACCGATGCATGCGAGTTCTTTGTCCCTAGTTAGCTTCGCCCTATCGGGCTCAGCTGAAAACAAATGAATACATGATATAAACAAAAAAAAAACAAATCCCCCTTTCCTTTCCTCTTCCTTCCTCTTTCTTTTCTCTCCCCCAAGCAAAGGCTTTGACGTTACATTGGTAGGATAGGTGGTAAAATTCCTAGAAATGCCCATATAGTAATGAAAACTCCAAAACTGTCTCGCTAATGAGAGAATGCGTGATTTTCAATTTTCGACTTCCTCCTTGGTTGGGACAAATACAAACAATTCTTACAGGACTGTGTTGTGTTCGTGTTTGAATCAGTGTTTTACGGTTGTCTGTGATGTTTGGACCAACACTCTTGCTGTTCTATGATTCGATGCTGGTATATACCTACTATGCTCGTACAGTACGGTACGTACTGTAAGTTATGTACGCACACATCCAGACATGATGAGCCCATTCTCCCCAGCACTCTTTGCTGCGTATAATACCGTATGATACCTTCAATACTCGTGCTTCTCAGCCAAGAATTGCCTTCCCCATTTGTTGTACCAAGGTTTGAGAGTTCTTTTCCACCAAAATGGTAAAGTGCGTGTCAGTAGTGCATGACTAGTGGGGCTCGAACTACTCATTATAGCGGATTACAGGAATGGGTACACTGGTGGAATATACTAAGATAGACATTGAATTTATGGTCTCCTCCTCAAGCCCAGACTTGCAATGGATCGAGGTGAAAATTCAAACAAAAGCTGCCAATAAACCCTGCCTCTTGAGGAATTTCCAGAAAGGTCATCGGCCCGTTTTTGACATCCTGCAAAGCAAGGGCAAGAATAGCTGCTTTAGTTGACTTTGAAAGGATCTTGCCAGAAGGCATCACAAATGGGGGTTTGGCGAAAGTGAACCTTCTTCCAACATGTCGACATAATCTTGATCTTCCGGATACAACTTGTTGCGCTAGTCATGCACCACTTTCATACTATGCCTTTCTGGTGGTAAAAAACTCTCAAACCTTGCTACGACAAATGGGGAAGGCAATTCTTGGCTGAGAAGCACGAGTACTAGCCGATTTCAAAAGTATTCGGACACCTTGGCGCCAAGGCTGGGGAGTCGCCGGCGAAATCCAAAATCCGGTATATTCAACAAAATAACTGTTCATGGGATTTGCCTCCAGTGTGTCTCCACCCAACTTTTCAATAAATCCAACCATGATTCTAGGAAGCTTAGATATCTCTTTGTGAACCCAACCCCCTGAACTGTAACCCAATGGCATCGCTGTTGCAATATCACCTTTATTTCCCCTGCTGGTATTCACCCAAAAGGTCTTGGCACCGGACGTTTTTTCCCTTAGCGCCAAGGTGTCCGAATACTTTTGAAATCGGCTAGTACACTTGCCCGCACACACGCCACACTCAACCACCTTTCGTCTTCAACGTTTCTCCTCCATGATTCACCCTTCAAAATCCACCACCACCAAATTTCTGGGTTCATTTTGTCCATAGCCTAGATTCTTTTGTTCTTTCTTTCCCATTTCCTCATCAACACCACTGACATCTCTCACAACAACCGCTTCTGTCATCAATGAACCGTTACAGAGGTCCATTCTCATCATCGGCTGCCTCCTCGAAAGCGACCCCTACTACACGCTGTCAGAAATGCCTTAAACTAGGTTCGCACATCCTTCTTTCACCTCTTTCGGTATTTAACCTGTTGCTCACTCCCATACGTCCTCAGGTCACTACAGTTATGAGTGCAAAGCGACTATATCTGAAAGACCATACACCTCGCGACCCTCACGTACCCAGCAGTTTCTAAACCCTCGTCTCCGCCAGGAGCTCACTGAAGCTACACCTCCCTCCGATGTTGTGGTTAATAAAAGGAAGGGCACCGCCGACGAGATTCTAATGAAGAATAAGAACGAAAGGGATAGTGCGCGTCCCCCAGAGGCTCGCGGGCGTAAGAGGAGACGCAATAGGTACGCCACACCTCTGACTTTGTTGATCGTAGATTTTCATCCCCTAACCTAATAAGTAAAGCACTTCGCCTTCGCCGGTTCAATCGCGTACCCGCTCCATCTCCACAGGCTCCTCTTCAACGTACTCTAGCATATCGTCCGGGCGCTCGCTAACACCTCCGGCGCACTCGCAAGAGAATTCCATTGCCCGTCACAATTCTTCTAGGAGACAGAGTAACAGCCATGCTCGTGATGACCATGACCGATCTGTTCGCAGAAAGTATCGTGATTCTCCTAGCCCCAGGAGAAGAGGTCGCAGGCTAAGTCCTACCGATTACCCACGGAGGACAAGAAGCCGAACTCCAAGACCATCACACCGGCGCTCAATTACGCCCCAGGTTTACAATGACCGGAAAGAATCACCACTGAGGAGCCGCCAGGTGGACGAAAATCGTCCTACCAGAGCCAGTCCTTATAGAAAACGAAGTCTCAGCCCCTTTACTAGACGAAAACTTCTTACTGAGCAGATGCAGAGGGTCCCTGGATAGCTACTCGTATCCTTGAGCGAGTAGGGGGGTCGAGAGCGGAGAATCTCGCCCCATGAACACATTTAGTATCATTACTGGCATTATAATACTTTTTCTCTTTTTTTTTTTGCGGAAAAGAGAGCAGGGGGATTCTTGAGAGGGGAAAAGGAAAAACAGAGGAAACAGTAGCAGCTCTATGGTAGCCTAGAGGTCCTATTTATCGCCAGTATCCCATTGAGTTATATTGTACATTATTAATCTGTGGCATCCTTTTCAACCAAGGGGTTTGTACTATTCGCACATATGCCATAAGCGAGTAAAAAGAAACTATTCCCTCTATGCAATCCTTTCTTCATTGCATCATGGAGAATCCGCCTCATCGCCGTCGGCATCCTCGGCATTGGTGTCTTCCTCCCTTTCTCTCTCCTTCTCCCTTTCCTGTACTATGGAAGCCACATTCCCTTCAACATCCTCCGTCTCATCCCCCCCCCCACTCTGGCCAATTCTCTTCTGTCGTGCTTCTTCTATCCGAGCTCGAATAATTTTCGCAATAGCAATATCTGTCTTCTGATTCAACTTCTCGAGCTTTTTATCCGCGTCCCTCTTCAAATCCCAATTTGGTTTCTTAGGCTGAAGATTAAACAAATCGATCGGCTTGTCGTTCTTTTCGTCCTCCATTTGCAGAGCCTTCGTAGTCTCGACGATCTTCTTCGCTGCATCCTCTAAGGTCTCCTGCCCTTCACTGGGTGCTGACACAAACCCCATTTTCGGCGCCCGTGACTGGATGTCATAATTCCGGCCCGAGAGATGAACGTTCGTACCATTTTCCGGGGTTTCCGGATCGTCTGTTGTCATTGTGACTTCTTGTGATGGCGAGGGATCTGTTGAGGGTTGTTTACGCTTGAGAGACTTTAGCTGTGCGAGCCGTTCTTTGCGAGCGGCGGACTGGGCGTCGAGGGAAGCTATTGATGACATGACGGCGATAAGAAATAGGAAAGCACCGAATTATTATTTTACTTTTTTTCTCGGTTTTGGATAGGGAGGTGGCAAAGGAGGCTTCTTTTTCTCCTTTCCTTCGGAGGTGCTGGGTGTAGTATGAGTTTGCGGGCAAATGTATTTAAAACTTTGGGTGCTGTTTGGTGTTGGGTCTCTCCGGGGTCGTGTGAGGCTGTTGGAAGCCGGGTAACTTTATTCTGAGTATTACCTGTAGACCGACCGCACTTGTGGCGAGATTTGCACCTTCAGTGAGATAGATTCGCGACAACCAGTCAGCATGCCACAACTGGCTTAGCATGGGCTTAATAAGGCAAATCTCGCTGAGGGCAGTGTTCGCAAGCGGCCAGTCCGTCCAGTCCACGGTAGTGCCCAGACTGCCTAGTCCAGTAGGTGAGGGGGGTAAGGTTAGACTCCAGTCCTATAGACCATAGGAGTAGCAGTTTGGACTGACTATAGTCCGCCTACAGTCCGCCTACAGCTACCATCACTGTGATTTAAAAATTCTTAACACAACTACAGCAGGCTGTGGGGAGGTAAATGGTATAAGTTCGTACAGTTAAGTGAAATAATTTTCAAATAAAGAAGAAACTCAATCAGATAACTTGAACAATGCTGTAGCATTGAGAGAAAAAGAAAAAAATGAAGTTGAGTAGCCGACAAGCTAATGACCTTTTTAAGATCCATGAGATATGATGCCTACAAAATCCTATTATCAACTACCTACAAATTCTGGTAGGCCATTTTCAGGCCAGTCCACTCCGTCCAGTCCGGCCATTTCCCCTGACTAGACTGCCTAGTCCACAGCCTCGCATCTGGACGGTCTGGCCTAGCGCGGACGGCCTCCAGTCCTCCTAGTCCGGTCTGGCCCGTTGCGAACACTGGCTGAGGGTGTCAATCTCGTTGTAGGTGCGGTCGGTCTATCTACCGCGTGCTGTGAGCGGCTTGCTCTCCCATGCTGCAGTATAATAGTTGCAATAGGTACCATTGACTACAAGTACAATATGTACGGCACAGCACCGCAAGACATTGCAACCAGGCCGGCATAATGCGAGTATGCCCACCGGTGGATCTGATCGAAGCGCAGATATCACAGCCTCGAAATCCATCCCACTGGATAGTCGGGTAAGGTAGTCAGGGGCAATCGAGCTCTATTACTGCACGCTGGTATGTTTTACTGCCTCCCGTCACTGTTCAGCTACCGGTATTCAGCTGGAATCGGCCTTCGGGAGGGATGGGCGATAGTTCTTGCTTACTAAGTAACTAGCTCTTGGCTCAGATGATTATTGTGACATGGCTGTTGGCTTTAAACTATCGCCAACAAATTTTATATTCCCAGGATTTGGTGGAGGGAAGCATTCTGTTATCGTGGTTTTCTGGGTTGGTCGACTAGAGTGTGCTATGCGGCAAGGGTCCGGTTATCGGTTCAACTGCCTCCAGCTTCTTGGCACTCCACATTCAAAGCCTCTGAAGGAAGGGGAAAAAAGGGCCCATCATCTCGGTCCAAAAATCTATCGTTCGCATCCCGATGGTTCCTTAACGAGATCATCCTCAAATGTCACAGTGCCTCCCTTGCCGCATTTCTTCGCACAACACAAAGCCCATACGAATCCTTTCATTTCTCGCACCGGCCGTGCCAATTGACCGGAATACAATCGGTGCTTCCAGACGACATTTCTCAGCTCGAGGTAAGCAAGATCCTCACTGATTATTAACTCTTAGTTCGGATTGTTAAGGATTACACTTGCTAAACTCACGGCCCCTAGGATTCGCCACCTTTGTTCCCCCCTCCGGCCAAGCGAATTGTCTTTTGACGGTAAATACACGGAAACAACATCGGCCACGGATCGATACTGGGCCAGGCCTGCGGGAATTTGGCATTGGGCTGTTTAGGCGGAACAGCTCAGAGACGGAGAAACTGAAGAAATCAAAGACTTGGAGCAGCGGGCAGGCGGAGCTAAGGCTTCGATGGCCTCTTATGTTTTCGATATCCCGTCTTTTCCACAACCACAGCCAAGAGCAACCACGGAAGTTTCTGAGACTTGTTGCCGCTGAGGGAAGGGACGTAGAGGCAATAGAAAGGGTGTGGAAAAAGCTGCCGGAGGGTGATAAGCTCGAGTTTGTCAGCGTTGGGACCTTCCTAGAGGAACACTCGTACTGGAACATGTTGAATAGATTTATGCAGTGGTATTATTGCACGGGGGCCCGTCGGACCGGGGATTCACTTAATATTTGTGATTACTTTAATGCCATTGTTGCAGCCAAAATACCGACAGAGGGGCCAGTGGAGGACATAAAGGTATCGTGGGATGAGCGCCAGAGGAGGGCGGATAAGCTTATCGCTATGCTACGCCGCATAATTTGCGGGAATAATTTTAAAGGCCAATCTTATATTGCGCAACCAGTCTTGCACAAGCTTATCCTCAATGCCTCTCTAGATGTTCTTGTGGGGCTTTATGGAGAGCTGCGGAAAGCGAACCACCAAGTAAGCAGATACACGACTCTGCACTTTGTCAGTCGCTTATCGGATCTGCGAACCTGGCATGAGGCCTTTTCGATTCTGAAGACCTTTGAGCTCGGCAAGGGATTGGATCTGATGGTTGAAAAAGCCTGGCATGTCTTCCTAAAAATGTTCTACCAGGCAACGTATATTGGACAAGAAGAGTCCAACGGGGTCATCCAGAAGATGCTAGCATGCAATATCGCCCCTACCACCGAGACATACAATATCTTAATGAGCAAGGCTGTCCGCGAAGGCAATGAAGATACAATGAAGGAAGCGTTCCAGGAGATGCTCCAGGCTAGTCTCAGTCCTACCATGGTCACATATGGGATATTACACAAGCATTACAAGCGGGTTGGGAAACGGGAGGAACAGGTTATGGTCATCCGAGACGCACTGATGTTGGATAAGAGGCTGAACGTGATATTAGCCTCTGACATCCTGCACGCCAAAGTTCTCGCCAGTGCTTCCTACGCAGAGGTCTACACGCAGTTTACCAGGTTGTTCAGGCCAGGCGCATTGGCGGCACTCGGCCTTACCTCCGCGGCGGGGTACCCGATGCCAGAAAAACTAGAGCCAAACCACTACACGATATCCATCATGATGTATGCCTTCTGCCGGGAGGATAGGGGCCTGCGGGTAGCATGGAGGATGTACCGCGAGTACCAGAGAGTGCTGAGAGAGACCGCCAACCCTCATAGAGCGGTGCTCGTTAAAGCTGGCAACTTCATTCCGAATTCCTTCATGATGGCGTTCGGAACCCATCAAGCGGGGCTACATTATGCTGCTACTGTAATGGAGGAGATGCTGCAAGAGCGGTCTCCAGTCAAGCCTGGAGTATTCTCGTGGTCGATACTGCTCCAGATCTTGGTGAAACGGGGGGATATGGCAGAGGCAGAGCAGGTCATTAACCTGATGACATCGAAGGGGGTGCAGCCAAACGCGGTCACTTGGACCACCTTGCTGAATGGATACCTGACCAAGCATAACCTCTACATGACGGGCCAGATCATCGCGCGGATGTCACAGATGTATTTACAACCGGACCGGGCCACGATCGATAAGGTTACAGCGTACCTAGGTTCCCAGGAGCTACTTGGTGGGATAAGGTCCGTCGAGAAGCCACAAGGGACATAGCATGAGGGATGGGGGTGGATTAGATTTGTAGATTTGTAGATTTCTCTTTCTTTTTGGATGGCATCGGATCATATATTTTGTATAGAGACTGCTCTTGCAGACCAGCCTTTTGCTCTCATGTGCTTTCCTCACTCCCTCACACTCCCTTATACCCTCTTGTACATGCATTCTCTCCCATCTACGAGTGCCGTAATACTAGACTATCATACAACACTTGCAGTGTAGACCTAGGTCAATTGCACTACACACATACTACCGGTATACAGTACAAACAAGCCATCACATCCCAGGAACTACCACAGCACCACTACCTAGCCAACCACCGAACACATCTCCCCCTAACCCCCTCCAACTCCCTCCTCTCACTAACATGCAACAGCTCCTCTGCAGCCTTCAACCCTCTCTCCGCGAGTCCCAGCGCAGTTTCATACTCCCTAGCATAATACCTCTCCTCCGCCGCAGCTTTAATCTCCAACGCTGACTCTTTGCTCTCTGGCGCTGGTCCATCGATTCGGTAATCTAGTCTCCGCGCTGCCTTGTACTCCCCTGTTAGTCCACCGCCCGCCCACCCACCCGTAGTCATTGGGAGAGAGGAGAGTACTTGTTTGGTCTGGCAAACGGGTTTCCAGGAGCTCTTTTGTTCCTGGAATGAGGATTCGGTTTGGTGTAGTTTTGCCTGGCGGGCGGATTTAGCAGAGGAGGGTTCATCGTCGTCGGAGAGGGTGAGGTTTGGAAGGTCATCCATTCTTTGATACCGTTTGGAGTGGCACGGCAGGTGGCGGGGTGGTGCGGGGATTTTTGGAGATTTTGGGGGGGGGGTGCAATTGGGTGGGATGGAGTGCTGAAGCTCTGATGGGGAATGGGCGACTCGAGTGTTGTTGGAGGGATTACCGTATTATCGGCACTGTACAGTACTATATCATGGGCCACAGTATGGTAGAAGTGTTCTGGAGTTTTCTTCCGTTGAAAGCTGGAGCTTGGTCATTGGTTGTATGGTCTATGGTGAATCGAGTCTGCTGGGGGTTATGTCTCCGCTATGGGACTGCGTTTACTCCTACCGTGCAGTGCTGGCTGGGGTTTCCAATAATATCAGTAATTCATAGGGCAAAATATGACGGGGCCACTCGTGCAAGTACCGTGTTCATCTGGCATCAGGAAAGTGTGGTATGGTGGTCGACTCGGTTGGCCGATTCACGATAGATGGAGATAGTTCTTTAGAATAATATTCGAGTACGTACTATAGATACTAATACAATAACGTATTTTACCTAGTTATGGGACCTGTCATAGTTATGGGACACATGTTCGATTCTAGGTTTGATAGATAGAAACATCAACAAAACAATAGGAAGTATAAAGAATCATATCAAACTTTCTATTTAGAATGCTTGCAGGGCCTTAGAGTGACTGTACAAATTATGGGTTTACTAAACTACCAGTCCTGACATTATAATACAATCAGGGCAAATGGACAGAATTTCTAACAAGTTTAGTCATCCAGGTGCCAAAACAGAAGAGATTATAAAATTATTTGGTTTACTAGAACAGGTGCACTAAGATCTCGCCTTCTTTGGCTGTCAGTAGCTGGATGATTGGAATTCTACAAGACACAAGTCGTTTGTTTAAAATGTTGTCATTATTTATAAAGTTGACTGTAGCTTAGCAACCACTATGCTATTGCTTATGTCATGCTGGTCAATAAAGGATGAAGAATCAGAATCTGACAATTGGGTTTATCTACAAATGCCTTCTGTCTCAGGATAACTTTCTTCTTTGGTGAGCTGTTATTCTGCTCTCTATATCTGTTCTCTTCATATATTGTGTTTTTGTGGTATAAAGGTATTGGAAAAATTAAAGTTTTGAATATTGGCTTGAGTTCAATATTTGAAATACACAACATAGGATTAATAGTAAAGAGTTTTTATTTAAAGTATAGAGTAAGGTACTTCAGATATTGCACTTTCTGAACTTGTAAAGAGTTCTTCAGAATTGATTATTCACCTTTCCCCAGGCTCATTTGATTATTGTATACATATCTCTTTCAATCCAACATATATTAGCAACTCAAGAACCTAATGTAATTTACAGGGTTCCCGCTCAGTACCCAGATGCCGCTCACCATGGTAACCACTGGAACACTAAATGTATAGTTTATTATCTACACAACTAGACGTGATACCATGTTGAAAATTTTTTAAAAAGTACTTTTAAATATGGAGAATCAGAATCTGGAGTTTACATTTAATGATAATAAATAATGCTTCTTGTATACGCACTTGATTCCAAACTGGTTGAAATAGTATCTTGTTTACAATAGTAGTAAAGAAAATTGACACCAACCACAAATATTCTAGTTTGAGCAAATAATATGATCTCATAGGTCTTGTATTTGATGTATGAACTACTTTGGTATTTGTTTGTAGCTATTTTGGAAGGTAGTATGGTTCTAAAAACTAGTAGAGCTGAATATAGAGCTTATAAACAGTATACAATAATATCTGCTCATGGGGTTTATGTACGGTTCCAATACTTTCTCATATACTTCAATTATGTGATTCAAGATGCTTTGTATACTTTCAAGGCAGTTGGTCAAGTCTTGCAAACCTTATTCCCTGGTTATTGGAAAGAGAAATAACACCCTCTAACGTCAATCATGTAAGGTACATATACAGGATAAGGCTTTTTTATTTTATTTTATATTTTATATTTTATTTTTAATCTCGATTATTAATTGTTTCTATCGGGGCCAATGCACAACTGTGCTCAATCCGATGGTCCTAGGTACAACAGACTTTCAAACAAGCATGGGCCAGGTAGTCCAAAACCTTCAACTACAGTCCATCACGTCACCTCGAAGCTAAAACCCTGTGACCCTGCCCGACAGGGAAGCCCCCGCCCGGTACTATGGGTAGAAACAACAAGGAGATGAGAAAGCAGGCCTGAGAGCCACGAACCAAAAACCCCCGTGAAAGCCTAGCCTAAAAGAAAAACATCATCAACCGACAGTAGACACAACCAACAAAGGAAAACAAACCCACTTCCCCAAGTCAAAAGACCTATAAGCTAAACCGTAGTAAAAACCCACCGGGCCCAGCTCCCAAAGGAATAGGGACTCCTCAATGATGGGTCCCGGGGACACAACGAGGGGAGGTAACCCCCGGGGGCATATAGCCCTGCCAGCCGAGGCTCAGGAAGAGCAACCGAGTTCGAGAGAATGCCGCCAAATGAAGGAAGGCTTGTGGCAGCTGGAGGAAGATCCTTTCTGCTATTTCGGGAAATAGGACCTGGAAAGAAGGTTTAAACTTGTTCCCCTAGTCAGAGGACATCAGAAGGGAATAGAGATCGGGTGGTGGGCCTGGAGCCGCGAGCAGTAGGGTGCCAGCCGAGCCAAACGTCGGCGAGGGGGGGGGGGGCAGTGGGCTAACCGACACGAGAAGTACGAGGAAGGCCGACGGAAGCGGGGTCAAGATGTTTCGGAAAGTCCGACCGTACCAGCAGAAGACAGAGGAGATAGTGCAATACCAGAGAGCAGTGCCATCGGGGACAGCTACGTAATCGATCGACCTAGACTAAAGACTGACCCTTGACGAGTGAGGGGTTGCCGACCGTGGAGGGCTGCCTAAGCGAGCCCGGAGGAGAGGGGGTGAAGGCTGACTCAACCAACCACTAGGAATAAGCTCGCCAGGGCTGACCATCAGAAGGGAAAGGAAGAGAGAGGGGAGATGGCTTCACATAGACAGAGGCAATGTGGCGTGTCTGAGGCGAGGTGGGTGAATGGAAGTGACGATGATTTCTCGTGGTGTTGAGATTTCAATCGCCGGAGGTGTAGAGGAGACGAAGGATGTATACAGGATAAGGCTAAAAGCTGTATTATATAGCGCGAACCTTCTCCCCTACACCTCCAGCGATTGAAATCTCAATACCATGGGAAATCATCACGGTTGGTCCCTCTCCCCTTCTTTGATGGCCTAGTTGCCTACAAGGGTGAAGCTACTTCCCTCCGCCTCTCCCCTCTCATTCCCTCCTGATGACATTGTCTACGAGCAGTCTTTGTCTAGGGGTTTCACGGTTACTCTCCCCTCCTTTCCCCGCACTGTGTTTCGCTGCCCTCGCTTAACACTTTGCACGGTCGGCAACCCCCTTACCTGGTCAACGGGTCGGTTGCAGTCTCGGGCTATCGGTGAAGTAGTGGCCCTGTTGGCTCTGCTCTCTGGTATTGCACTATCTCCTGAGAGTCCTGTCCGGTACGGTCCGCATCGTCGAAAAGTAGTGATCTCGCCTCGGTCGTCTTCCCTCGTACTTCTTGGTTTGGGTCTACCCGGCCTTTCTCCGCTCCTACCGTTTCCTCGACTCGCACCCTACTGCCTTCTCTTCTAGTCTGGCACCCTATTGACCTCACCGCCTGGCCTCGGTTCCCTCATGATGGTCTCGAGTTGGGATCTGGCATGGCGGCGTGCATGCTGGTGAAATTCTCTTGTTCCTAGGGGTATCATGCTGCCGCCTCAGTCCCTCGCAGGACATGCACCTCCCCCGGTCTGGTTTCCTGTTGGCCTACTGTCTTTACTCTGTCCTGCCACACACTTCCTATATGTTGGTTTGGTTTCGGATCTCTCTCTGAGGTTCGCTTGCCCCTACGGCCGGGCTCGACGCCCCGGGCACATTTACCCCTTTGTGTGTGCTATTGAGGCCCTGACTTTATCCTGCTGGCTCCTTGATCCCTTCCCTGATTTGTTATAATGGGGTCTACTATTGGGCTAAGGGTGGGTTGTCTACAGTTCTTGGGTTTTGGTGTTCCTTTCTAGATGGGCTTGAAGTTTCCTTACTTTTCCTCGCTTGTTCACTTGGGGGTTGGGGTTTTTTCTTATGGGCTGCACGTCTGTGGAGGGTTTTTGGTTCATTGTATTCAGGCCTGTTCTTTCGCTTGTAGTTTGCTACCCATAGCACTGGATAGTTCGTTAGTCCCAACGGTATCGGGTAGGGTCAGAGGGCTTTTAGCAGGAGGGAGCCAGGATGGACAGTTGTTGGAGGTTGTTGGCTTCATACCGGATGACGGTTACTAGCCTTTGTACCTACCTAGCTTCTTAGCTTAGCAAACCAATTTAAATGATATAAAAACAAAAAAGAAAAAAAAGCTGTATTATATAGTATATTCATATAGTTAAAGCTATAGAATAGGTTTTAGTCACTTTGGGCATTGGGATTTAGAGATTTCACACCTCAATCGTAAAAATACTGGATTTTGCTTGTAATATTGAGTATGATTAGAGTTGTAGTGTGACATCTTGGAATCCTAAGGCCTAAACTGACTAAAACTTATTTCATAGCTGTAACTATATTAATAGACTATATAACTCAGCATTTATCCTAATCCTGTATGGGAGGAATGAGCCACCGTGCTCCCTCCCAGTAAAGCTTGAGGATCAGCTCTTCTATCCACAGGCCCGCCTGAAGTGGTTGGGCTTGATCTTCACCCCCACCTTTGACCTGAGGTCCCACTTCACCAGAAGGTACACCCTCGCCAACGCCGCACTAGCCACGATCCACCGCCTCTCCCCTCCGGGAATGGGCCGCCCTCCCCACCACTGTCTCTCCTTGGCACGTGCACTGCTAGCCCCGATTCTCCTGTACGGATCTGCTGTTTGGAGCCCCCCCCTCAGCTATCATGCACCCTATGTCCGTTTTTTGGCCTCAGGTCTGTAGGTGGATCACCAATTGTGTTTCCACCACCAACACAACTTGTTTGCACAGGGAAGCTTGTCTCCCTCCGCTACCTACTCTTATATGCCACCAGCGTCGCCTGGCTGGCTGTAACGGGGGCACCCTGTAGAGAGGTGAACTCTAAGGTTGCGACCGCACCAAACACTCAAAGTAGAAGATAAAGATGAGGTAAAATAATTCAGAAGAATCAACGGTAAAACTTAATATAGTAAAGCTCGAAGCTTCACTCAATT
>Ga0307509_10004220_pt1 | contig 20965 bp, 22 predicted proteins | sample 10_EM_MG_FD_202245 | JGI IMG/M metagenome (GOLD analysis project Ga0307509, IMG submission 202245) | Populus trichocarpa ectomycorrhiza microbial communities from riparian zone in the Pacific Northwest, United States - 10_EM | ecosystem: Host-associated > Plants > Roots > Unclassified | place... | reverse complement strand
GAGTTGGAGGTGTTGTTGGTGACTATGAAATTAGCAGTGTGCCCGGTGATAGACGCGTTAAGGAGAGGGGAATTGAAGTGGGGGTATTTGTTTTGCGGCGGGAGATAGTCGCATAAGGACGGTCTTAGTGAGATTGGTCAAGTGGGGATTTTGGATATAATCTTTTTCTCCTGCTGCTTTTGGCAGGTTGTACTGCACACCCTTGTTTTTCTTATTTTCTCTATTCCGTCTGGTTTTCATTTCGATTTTCCCTAGAGTCTCCTTCCACGATGTTTATTTTCACTTTTTTTTCACACTTTTTTTTCACTTGGTACTGCAAGAACTTGGCGGACTATAAAGCCAGAAGGATGGAAGAGAAAAGGTGACGGGAAAGGAAACATAACAATTTCAAACCGCCGAAGTGGTAATCGGATATGCACAAAAGAGACAGGATGCACGCACGCGCCGATCTGCACCTAGATCCTTGAATTACGAGTTTTGAAAGACTCGGGGGGTGCCTCCCCCCCAACTGAAAAATATTTCAATATCGATGGACGCATTTATGCATTATTGCTAAGGGTCGGAATAATTATTTCCCCTATTTCATCTTTCTATCACATCTCAATTTTTGCCTCCCTCCCACCCCATCATACATTCCAAAAGTTAGCTCCTTCTTCCTTATTCACATCTGTTCATACACCCGCCCCTTCTTTTCTAGATACAAAGAAGTCAGAGGGGGCTGGCATACATACATAAACTCGCATTATACGTGAAATCGCTTTCACAATCTTCACATTTGCTTTAACAATGTTATATATATATTTGCGCTGGCCCCCCCTTCGAGACGGGGGGGATTAGGGGGATTGAAATGGGCGGTGTTTATCTGCTTGCTTATTCAATGTATTTTTTTTATATATTTGGCTTGTTTAAAAGGGCTCTATGTATGTAAGTACTCTTCTAGTGAATTACGCAAGTACCACTGGATTTTTTTCTTCTTTTTTCCAATTTCTCAATATGATTCATTATGGCACTGTACTGTACGAATTGTCTAGCAAGAGGGGATACGGGCGGAAGAAAGAAATATACCTGGGATTGGGGTTTTCGAGTGGTGACCACGATTGCCCGGGTCCTATCATACTACTGTATACTGAGCTTAAAAGAAAGCTTTGGGAAATAGCCAAGCGTGTGAAACACAGTACAGTTTTTTTGCCAACTTTTTTTTATCTGCTCTAATAATAATGTGAGAGGTGAGAGCTATTTGGGGTATGATCAGGGCCATCTGCACTGTATCTCCTGCTTACAAAAAAAAAAAAAAACCCTTGTCTTAGTTGGTATAGTACCGTCGCGCTACAAAGTAAATGTCGGTCATAACTCTAATCTCGGTCGGGAAGGAGAAGAAGAATCTGAGGAGTTATCATATTATGTCTTAGAAGACCTCAGGATGGTGATCTTTTGATTGTTCATTCATTTATTTTCTTCTGTACTGTACTTTCTTTGTATTTGTATTCTCTCCCTCTCTCCCTTTTTCTTGATTGAACCCGTTGAATTTTTGCTGGGTCAGAAAGCTCCAATTTTGGCGCGTTTTTTGGGCTTCTATTCTCCTTTCTAGGGAATGCATAGAGTGTCATAATAATAATATAGTGCAAGTGTGTATGATACTGGATCTATTATGGGTAAGACAAGCGGTCAGTCCGAGTGATGGTCTGTGATTAGCAGTGATATGTTGGTCAAGGGAAAGGGGGGAGGAGAGGGGAACAGAGAGGGTATCATATAGACCCGGGGGGGGGGGGGACATAAGAACGGTTGGGAGTTTTATTTGGGGTGTGTGTGATTAGGTTATGCGTTTTTTTCCTTCTCTCTTTCTTGAAATAATTTTCCCGCTGGCTAGTTGGCTTTGACTTGTATGAATGCCATTCACGGATTCAGCCGTAAATTGACGATCCAGAAGATTGCGCTTCAGGGGGGTCTTTTCTCTCTCTCATGGCTTGCGTTCTCTTGGGGAAAGGTGTTCCGTATCTTATTGGATTTTGAGCTATAGTAGTGCACACTCCTTGTACAACAGGGTCAATTGTTGAGGGGGGGGGCCTTACCTTTGCTCACTTCCTTCCTTTTCGCCACATTTCCAAAGTCCGAAGTTTGAGTGCTTGCCGTGTTCAAGGTCGTCCCCGCTTACGAGGTCCGGATAGTGTGACCCTACCCTTGTGCTCGACGCATGAAGTGTTGGACTATGGATTAAATTTCCGAATCACAGTTCCTTCGGTGGGGTTGTCGCTTGCAATTGCTGGATTTGGTACTGGCGCTTGGGCAATTAGGGGGAAACGCGGGAGTGGTTCTTGCAAAATTCAATGTGAATCGGGAGAGAGTAGAAGGGGGGAAAAAAAACCATACAAAAATTAGAAACATTCGTTAATGTAATATTGAAAGGTGGCGGATATTCTGGATCTTGCTGCTAGGCTTGGGTTAAGTCTTTATATCGAGTGATAGAGGGAAGCATCTAAAAGCATGACGATAAGCTTTGGGTTGCAGCTCTGTAAAAAAAAAAGGGGGGGGAGGAAGTGAGTGTATACTCTGGACAAAAGGGGGTGGGGGGTGGGGACTTTAGGAGAGTGGTGTTCGATGTCGAGTGACATATAAAAGGTGTGCCTAATGAGGTAGGTTACGGCTTCTTACAATGGGAGTCCAATGGCTCTAGGATGAAGGATATGCGAGTTCCTTATGAGCTCGCCTGTTTTTTTTTTTGGCTGGCAATGTGTCGGTACCTTTTGCTAGTCGAGTGATTACATGTGAACAAGGTCGATTTGAGAGAAATAAGAGGGAAACATGGGCACTAACTTTGTGTTCCTATTGAAGGAGATAAGAGAAAGATGCTGAGGGATTTTAATCTTATCTTGGGGGTATGATAAATATGTCGTGGAGGCTTTATTTCCTCAATTTTATGGAGGAATAGGTGTTGGAGGTATCCCCCGGATTAAATATTGGAGGCCTAATTCCATAACCTTTGGTATTAGATCCTTTGAGCACTGAGATATAGAAGAAGAAGAAAAAAGGGGACCTCTGAGAGAGCACTGGAATGGAATTGGCCTTTGGAGTCAAGGTATCATAATATTATTCTCATAAATCGACGCTGGATACTCTACTCGAGTAGAGTATTTGTCCAGCCCTTCACGACTCAGTTACGCAAAAGCCCTATTGTCGCCTTTAAGTTCCAAGCCTAAACCGTCTTGCTCGACTTAAACACGTGTCAGCTCCACCCCATGCATCAATCCACTTTGGTAGCGGGTGAGCTGGACCATGTAAGGGGTTTCCGGAGCAAGAATTCTAGCCACTAACGAGGTAGGGTGAAGGTTTATAAGCCTGCATCCACTCAATTTCCCGGGGTGGCCAGTACTCTGCTCTCTATGTGTCTCTTTGGGATATGTCTGCCGGAGGTTTGTGATAACAGCTAAAAAAGTTTCTTGGCACGTATGGGGCCGTCGCGAATCACATGGACAGTAAGTTAGAAGACCACAAGCCGAGCCTAAACCGAGTAGTTAACGTAGCAGTGTTGCGGGAATTTGCTAGGGTCGATCGGAAAAACACTTGGGAATATGAGACAATCCGATCTAGTATCACTGAAAATTATCACAATACGTCACCGGAACACCTAATGGTGTGACTTCATTCCTTTCCAACCCTATCCCTTACAACGCTCTCCGATGCGCGCTACCTTAACCTCTCAACAACTCGGAAAGAATACCCGCGTGAAATATTCACAGAAAAAAACAATAATACACACCCAGTTAGTGACCTATAAAGCTAGGTGTCGCAGCTTGCCTTGAATATAAGATCTTTAGCGATCCTCCTCCTTGATGTCTAGGAGAGTTGTAGGAAAGAGCTCATCGCCGAGACTCTATGGGGAAATTAGTAACGGTTAGAGAAGTGTGGTATTCTATATATCGCCAGGGGCCGGGGTAAAGGGGGGGGGGGTCGAAGAAATGATAGGATCGAAGGGAAGATAGGATCGAAGTAAGGGTAGGATCGATGCAGTCGTGTATGGCGCATCACAAGATGTACCTGTATGTAAATCTATGCTATTTTTTTCTTTTTCTTTTTCGAACAGAACGAGACAGGTGGGTATAGGTGGGTGATCTGATAAGGTATATACCCATTGGGTATGTTTCTGTTGAACACAACTATGTTGTACATACCCGAGTTTGGTATACATGCACGGTACTGTACGTACACATATCTGCACTGTACGCTACAGTGCCGCTTCCTGAGAGATGTGGCTTCACTCGACCTTGGGTGCTCGGCGAAACGGAACAGGGCACTGGCGTTAGAGTAAACCTTTAGGTTGACAGGTTGGATAAATAAAGATAGGGAGAGACAGGAAGGAGATGGCCTACATAATCCCCACTTTCCTCAAGAGAGGCGGGAGAAGGACCCCTGCTATACACACTTTTGTGGCCAAACGTTACCTGTCACCTTAACCAGTTTTCGGCACATGTGGGGATCCTCAAGACACACTGAGCTTAGGGCTTTGACAGGGGGGGAGCATTATGGATGAATTGAGAGCTCTGTGACATTTCTTGACTAGGTTGTGTGTTGGGAGAGGGATAGTAGTAATTAGTTTTAGTACCGTGGGAGGGAACGGGCTGCTGGGTTTTGCCTGTCAAAGGTTGCCTTGATGAATTAATTGAGGAGGATGGCTTACGGAACGAGCAGAAGAAACCCTTAGTGATATGAGGTCCAACAGCCGTGAGGGATACTTACTATAAATTAGAGCGGTGGTGTGAATTTGAGGCAGTATCAGAAACTCCCACCAGTTCTAACCAGTACTAGTATATTCTCATTGTCCATGTTTATTTACAGAAGAATGTACTCAGTGAAGCGCCCAAACACAGGGATCAAAAATTTGTACTGGTGCGGCAAATTATCTGTAGGTATCTGAGCGCCAATACTAAATCCAGACCTCAAACGCTCTGGTACTTCATGGGGGTTACTTGTAAGTGCCGACGAACATATTAGGGTAATGGCGAACTCTGGGATTCCTCTCAGAGGTTAACGCAAGAGCCGGCGGGGCGAAGGGGGAGGTTTGTTTTGCTTGTATAATAATAAAGTCGGCACTGTTCCTCAGGCCATCACATCTTGACCACATCCTCATAACTCTATCTTTATAATTGAAATGTCTACTATTACTCGGTACGTATGCTCTAGCACCCACACCTCGGGCACGGCCTTGCCAACCTTGAGGCAAACTCCTTTATGAGGTAGGGCGCCTCCCCCTCAACACCTGACTCCCTGCGAGGATCCTCACCTCGAACATTCACGCCAACGGTTAAGATGGCTTCGACATACTGTAGCCGCAGCGTTTAGATGAGATCGCCAATCGGAGATGAAGCCGGGAGAGATGGTGTGGAGAGAGCCACACGGCTGATCTCCGGCAGGCTTCGAGAAGGAGCTAATTAATCCGTAACTATCCTAACTAGTCCTAATGCAGAGGGGTTCAGAAATCGCCGAGCTGGGCACTGATCTTAAGTGTAATAATGCGGGGCTGCTTGTGGAGACTTTACATCTGGGGAGTTTGGGGTGCTGTACTCGTAATGTCCAAGCATCTGCAAAAAAAAAAAAGAGAAAAAAGAACCATTCTTGCCTGCCAACCTTACATAAGTGGGGGGGGAGAAATTTTGGTGGTATACAATGGTAGTCCTTTTTTAAAAAAACTCTTCGACATTACAAGTAGTAATTGGTTGTGATTAGCTTATGATAATCGCGCTGGAACAATATTTTGATTGGTGTTTTGGCAATGTACTCGAGTACACTGACTTGATCTAAGCTATAGAAGAGGTGATGAGGAGCTGATCATGTATAATCACTTGGGGCTACGGTACTCTGATTTGTATGAACCTATGTCTTATTCGGTCCTCGACGAGAAAAACTCTAATTCCAAGCCATAATACTAAACCCATGTATTCGCCCGGAAACCCATGGGAAATAAAGGGGGAAATAAAGGGAATAAAATAAAGGTATAATAATATAAGGAATAGTGGTATAAGAAAAAGAAAAAAGGAAAAAGGAAATCTATCTAGAAAATAAATAATAACGCAAGGAACTCTACAGCAACCTCCGACCAAGAAATCCCCGAACCCTATTCCACGCCCTGTCGGCGCCGGACTTCAAAACAACTTTCCCCTCTTCCGGGACCTCTACCGCTGTTTCAGACTGAATCGAGCTCTCGGCCGACAAAAGGGACTCTACGCTAGCGCAGTTCGGCCCGGTTCTCGGCAGTGACTCCGTGGAAACCATATTCCCAGCCCCTCCCCGACCAATGGAGTAGACAGGCGCGCGGTTCTCGCGTATAACCCTCTCCCTCTCTAATTCCTCGTCGAAGAAGAAAATGGCGCGTTCTGATTTGTGTCTGATGTTTCCGGCGCCGCCGATACCGGTTGAGAAGAATTGTGAGGAAGAGGGGGAGGGGGAGGGAGAGTCCGCATGGAGGGATGATGGGGGAGATGTGGTCGTTAGGGAGAAGGTGATGCGGCGGTAGTTACTACCCCCTTTGCGGGACATTGTGTGGAAGTATAGTCCTGCTGAGGGCATCGTTGCGCTTTGGGAGAGGTCGAGAGACATTATAAAGTTAAGATTTTGCGGGGGCAAAAGGTATGAATTAACGGAGTGGATGATATTAGAATGGAGGTTCCTGTGGCCCGAGCTTGGGGGAAAATATATGCGGAAGAAATTAGGATAGTTAGACTTTTGGAGATTGGAGCTGTGTTCCGGTAGAGGTTTGCCAGTGTCTTTATATCCACTCGCTTATAGACCAAGCTTTACCATACCAACTTAGTACCAGAGGTATATATCTCGAGACGTGCATATTGGTGTGTTTGGCACTTCGATGTACCTAGCTCTGCTCGCCGGGGTAGTGGCTTTCTATAGCCGGAGACATGGCGCGCTTTGTGGGTCGGTGAAATTTCCTCCAATGGTATTCGGCACAAGAATCCCCTCAGAGGGTCAGGACTTGACAGCGAGGCTAATCCTCGAGGGTCTCTTGGCTAAATTATGTCCGAGGGAAAAAAAGGGAAATTTTAATTTAGGTTCGAATAGCAGTCAACTGACACTGACTTGAATTGAGAAACAGAAATGATGGCTGTTGAAAATGTGAAACAGGTGAAAAAGGTCAATTATCGGAGGGACACGCGGTGGGGCTTTAGTGGTCAAAAAGGTGGCTTCGACAAGAATTAGCTGATGAGGATGGCTTATTGGGGGAGTGAGAGGGTGATATTGCTTTCCGGGGGGTTATAATGATGATGATGTGGGATCAAAGAAGGATGAGGAATAGTTATAAAGGGTTAGGGGAAAGGATTGGTTCTCAGGCTCAGCCCGTGGATGAAACATAGCAAACCTGTCTTGCAGTAACACCTTGGACTTGTTTTCAGTATGATATCAACAAGCATATGGGGTGCCAACGAACTCAGATATCGCCTATGAAAAATATTAGGGGGGCTGAAGGAAAGACAAAGTTGCTTTGCTTAACTGTACTCGAGTACATTCGGGGTTTGAACAGCTCCAGGAATCATCAAGTCCTACTCGTTCCTTCGCTTTTGGAGCACACATTTGTTACCTTACCTCTATAACTGAAGCATCTGGTATACCAAAACCCTCGCAGTCACCCTCGAGGACAATTTCTGAATCCCCCAGAACCAAAAGCCTCCTGTGTCGAATGCTACCCCACCCAATATAACTCGCTCGGAAGTCCGCCTGCTCACTAAAGCCCTTATAACGTTAGTCCCCCCTTAGTCAGTATAGTGAAAAGAGGAGTGCTTCGATACCCCGCATTTCTGCCTTGCTAGTGGTGGAGTACCTATACCTAGGTAGTATGGCTGCCACCTCTCTACAGTATTCGGTAAGCCGGCCGGCCACCAGGATATTTCCTCCGAATGCCACTCCCGCCAGCCGTCCCCAACGTTGCCGTGAAAGCTCGTCAAATCAACTATCGAGCGTTATAGGAAACAAAACACCCCGAGAAAGAATAGCGTTTACCCGACACGGTATAGCTCGAACAGGCAAAGCTTGCTGGACCTCGTAATTTACCGGTGTGCGTAATTTCCTTAACTTGTTCAGCTAAGCCAAATGTAGTCTAGCCCGCCAGTGGTCCGAGGGTGGATTGAACGAGTTTCCATGGTAATTTTCAAGAGAAGTAATAGCGACCAGCCCAGCCCAAATGACCACTGGCAGTTCTGGAATTTCGGAGTGGGGTTTTTTGTTCCTTCTGCACTTTTTGAGTCTTCTTTAGGTCGTCTCTATTTGGTGCGTTTTGGTGGGGATCCATGGGAGGATTAATATGTTACTGGGTGGCCCAGAATCTGGGGGGGGCGGGTATTGACATGCCTACGGTGCCTACTGGAATAATTGGATTGGAATTGCCGTTGCTAGTAATGTCCCGCACATCTTTGCTCTTTTTTGTCTCAAATTGGGGCTTAGGTAGTCAGTTTTGCAGTGCTTTCGTTCCCCTATCCAAGAGGGAGTTTTTGACGTCTTAGCGCAAGATTCAATTGTTCAAGTAAATAAGTAAATACGGCAGTTGATAACCTAGACCATGTGAGGAGAGGATATAGACCAAGCCTGGAGGTAGGTTTCTGAGCTATGATCGGCGATATATCACTTGTGCTGTGATATGGTAGTTTTGCGCTTGCATTTATTAGTTAGCTTTGTAGTCTTGCAGGATAAAACTCAAGTCACTCTTCTTTTTCGACTGAGGAGAGAAGTTTGGGTCAACCTAAAAATTGGGAAAAAATTAAATTATTCCTAGGGTTGAAAGCCAGCGGCTTTGAGCGACAGCCGAACTCCTTGCTGGAATTGAATATCCTTCAGTCAGGTCGTATAATGGTAAATTGTTCGGCATCCCCGGAGACATTACGGCCCAAACCAAAGCCCTGCTTTGCATGGGTTTCTTGCAGATACTATATAACGGAAGGCTAAGGACACCCCCGCCTGTAAAGTCCTTTTTGCCACACCGACCTGCACGTGTACCCCTGCCCCCATAGCCTGTTGATGTTAGCCGAAAAACATGTCGTGGACGTTGCCATCACAGTGCTCATCATCCTAGAGCTTCGGGAGATCACATAGATTCCATTTGAACAAAATCTATTCGCAAATCTTTAACAAGATTGCAACGATCCAGAACTCCCGAACATAATTCAAGAAGGCGAGAAGATTTTCCCCATTCATGAGCTTCATACCCCTAAATCGTGTTAGGTTAGCAGTTGGTATTGTACGGGGGCGATCCTCATGGGTGTTGGGGTTGTGTAAGTACAGTAGTTGGGTGGGAGGGTTTGGATGAACCAGGGGCAAGACTCGGCATTCATGTGTTTCTCCTCACAGCCTCGGCAGTGGGTATGGATGCAGCAAGCCATTCCACCCACCATAACCGGTTCCCAAAAAATCACCCTTCTATGATACGAGTAAAAAATGGTATTGGTAAGATATTTCAGAAGTTTTTGGTCGCCCTCCCAGGGATCTCCCCTCTTACTTGTACTAAATGAATTCCCCTCCAAGCTCTGTCTCTAGTTAGGCTTGGGACTCGAAAAAAGCTGGTTTCTCAGTTGTTAGAATTCGACAGGGGTTCTGTGAAATATGATGCCTGGGTGTAATTACGAGCAGCCATACCTTAGCGTTCCTACTGGTGCCATAGTGTGTTGTTGACAAAAATCCAGATAAGCTGAAGCAGGGGTTAGCCTCCCTCAAAGTTAATAAGAAATTATATGTACAGTGCGGTCCCTGGAGTAATCTCACAGGAGTTAAGACGTTCTTACTGATCTATTCGAGTGCAATGCTGGGGAAAAAATCGATAGAAGTTTCCTTTTGGACGAAGGCCTATCGTATTTTTTTCCCCTTAGCATCTAATTGATGAAGTAATCCCATCGTGGCGTGTCAAGCTAAGGCATACTGATGGGATTACCATCAGGTCTGGTGCCCCGGAGGAACTTGTTTTTTTTTGGCATTGTTTGATAGTGAGTCGACTACGTGGGTTGACCACCACAAACTGTATTCGGTTCTACGTTGTGTTCGCTTTTCTGCATATCGGTCACTTACATCAAATAATGAACACACTCTTTAGCTACTTATCACACTCTTTGCTCCGCCCTTTCTAACCGCGCTCGCCTCACCGCGGCTTCATACCGGCGCTTCTTAAGACTCCAGTTTTCCTTGCGCATGACAGACCTTCCGTCACCAATAATCTTGGTTATCAGGCACTAACTCAACTAAAGGGGGCTTCAAACCCTTGCAACAACGGCTTCTATTATTCGGTGCGGGGTCCAGGTGGGGGCTGTTTGTCTGGATAGAAATTCTAGATTTAATTTCGTTGTGGTCTTTGCTACCTAAATTCGATCTAATAATTTTCAGAATCTCTTCTCGCTGCCCTCCTACACTCGAATTTCTCTATCGAATGCTGACTCCTCACTTAGCCGACACCAACAGTCCGCATCCCCTGTAATAATGTATTCTTACCTCCTTGGTCAGGAGTCATGGTTTCTCACTCGCAAGGATATATCCTGATTAGAAGCAAGGATTATCTTGGGTAGTGGTACGGCACTCTAGAACTGCATAATATCAATAGAGTTGGAAGAGAGAGGGCGAGAGATCTTTAGACCAGTGCAGTCCTGAAAGCTGCATTATCAGTGTTTGCTATTGCATCTATATAACAGCATGCATTATGGCTGCTGACAGATGCGACGCGCACTGCAAAGCAGACACCCATGCCGGGCGCATTAAGTTAGGGCTAAGTTGCTGGCAGGAGGATCACATGGGGAGTGAAGTTAACGCTATGATACAAATTTCGATATAAGTTAAGTCCAAACCACGATCCCGACCAGTACCACTGCCGCCACTGCTTCCCAAACAGCCTCCCTAACCCTTCAAAAATGACCTCCACTCCCCCCTCAAAAGCCATCAGGCCCATTCACACTATAGCACCACACTTCCTCACCCAACTCCTCACTACCCTCTCCACCCTCCCGCACCCAGTCCCCTCCGCCAGAACCCTCACCACTGCCCGCACAATCCTAACCCACCACCTCCCACACACCGGCTTAGGCCTAGAGCCCGTGGCCCAACAGCTCCTCTCCCTCTTACCATCCTTCGCAAGAACAACCGCACACTACTATGCCTTCGTGACTGGATCCGTCACACCGGCAGCTTTTCTGGCCGACCTTCTCGTGTCAACGGTAGATGCGAACGTGCAAGTGCATTTACCTCGGGACTCGCTCGTCACTGAGGTCGAGGATGTGGCGCTACGGCTGCTATGTCAGTTGTTCCGACTGGATGAGAGGGAGTGGGCAGGGAGGGTGATTACTACTGGTGCTGCTGCGGGGAATGTTCTCGGGCTTGCTTGCGGGAGGGAGGAGGTTCTCAATAGGAGACTGCATACACGGGGGGTTGGTGGGAGTGGGGGAGGTGTTGGTGAGCTGGGCTTGTTGGAAGCATGTGTTAAAGCAGGGGTTACGGGGGTGAAGGTGTTCTCGGCAATGGCGCATTCAAGTCTCCTTAAGGCAGCGGCAGTAGTGGGGATTGGGCGCAAGAGCGTGGTGGATATCGGGCGGGTGGAGAAGCCGTGGGAGATTGATCTTGTTAGATTGAAAGAGGAGCTGGAAAGGGCAGAGGCGGAAGGGGTGGTTTGTATCATTGCGGTTAGCATCGGGGAGGTCAACACAGGGAGGTTCGAAGGAGGGATGGAAGGGATCAGGAAACTTGTGGACCAGTATGGTGCTTGGCTGCACGCTGATGCTGCGTTTGGAATCTTCGCGAGGGTTCTTGAAAGCGAGGAGTCTGGAAATGGAAGGTTTGCACGAGGCTTAGAACTTGCAGATAGTATTGTTGGAGATGGACATAAGATACTCAACGTGGTCTGTTGCACACCCCGCCCACCCATGGTACTACTCGCATTCATGGATCGCCCTAACTCTGCCCCCCACTACTATAGCCATATGACTGCGGCTTCTTCTTTACAAAGGACCCTAGAGTTCTTTTAGCAACATTCGTTAATGTAGCGCCATACTTATCCTCATCCTCCTCTCCCGACGGAATACAATCACCCCTTAACATCGGCCTAGAAAACTCCCGCCGCTTCAGAGCATTGCCCGTATATGCTACCTTATGCGCCTACGGCGTGGGCGGATATAGAGATCTACTAAACCGCCTTGTTGCACATTCACGGAAGATAGCGGTCTTCATACAAGGACAAAGATCATACGAACTGCTCAATGGACCGGTCGAGGATATCTTCATGATTGTTTTATTCTCCGCAAAGGAAGAGGGGCTAAACAACAGACTGAAGATGGCTATCAATGATACAGGGAAGATGTATGTATCCGGAACGATGTGGAACGATAGGCCAGCAATCCGCATAGCTGTGGCAAACTGGCAGGTGGAAAGTGACGAGTGGGGGATTGTGAAGGAGGTGCTGTTGGAGCTTGCAAGGCCACAACAGACTTAAATTGCTGAAAATGAATTTTGTAAATTACCAAGCAAAGGTGGAAAAAACCAATTAAAAACCAAAATATGTCATAAGGCCCAAGAGAAAGCCCCCCCCCCAATCTACCCAATAGCCAAACACCGAACCTCAATGAACTCCTTACCGGGACTCCCCTCCCTGTTCCTGGGGTACATAAAACCCATATTCGGCATCCTCCCCACCGACACTCTCTCACCGTTATCCCAATACTTAATCAAAAGCACATCATCAACCCCACACTCCTCTTCTCTACCACCACCCCCGCGCTTGCCCCGCCAAACCTAACATCCATCCATCCTGTGGCCCTCATGTTCCGGATAAATATGCATGGCAGAATCAATCTCTCCACCCCCCCCAAAACACACACATAGGCCCCTGCCGTTCGCCCGCGCTCGCGGATACCTATCCACGGCCCCCCCGATGGCCTTCTAGGCGACAATGATCCTAGGAGTAGCTTCGACCTCATTCTCCAACAATTCTCTCGCTACTTCGTGCGTCTAATCGACGTGCACAGAGAGTTTATCGAAGGTGGGGGTTGAAGACATGCATTCGATGGATCGAGTGTCCAGAGTGGAGCTAGCATAGATCCCTACCCACCAAGGTCGCGGACCAGGGGCTAGTGTGTGGTTGTACCGAGGTTGGTTCTTTGGAGTGCCGGGATAGGGCTGGTAGACGTGCAGTATCGTAGTTATATGGTGCCTGGCTGGTGGTAGTGAGGGGTTGGTAGAAGATTGGGGTTGCACAAGCGTTATGTCTATTGTGCGGTTGGGTTTTAATGTCATGAGAGAGCGGTTCGGCTATACAGAAATTACGCATTTAAACGGTTTGGGGGGGGGGTTGATAAGAAAGGAAAAGAAAAAAAACGAGTCAAGTTGTCCAGCCTCGCAAAATTATCGGGTCAACTGCAATTGTGAAGCTATGATAAACTAGGTAGGTGAAACAACAACTGCCAAAAAAAATGGGGCAGCTGGCGGTGGGGCGGGGGCGGGGGCGGTCTTGCCCCTCGGCGGCAATAGGGCTATGCAGCCGGCGGGCACTGTACACAACACTTCATACGCCGTCCCCACTGCCCGCAGCGCACGGTAAAGACGGGGCGCGACACAACTCTATTATCAGAGCACATGTGATGAAATGGGGTAGCCACCATCCCGATGCGAGTTACTTATGAAAACTCAACAGTCGTGGGATCCCACGTCTTCCCTAATTACTCCTGACTACCAGTGACTCCCTCAATCATTACACAGCATCAAGAAAAGCAATCCCTCAAACTCTTCAGCCAACCCATTCACCATTACCCATGCTGATCAAACTTGTGGATACCAAGAATAAAAATAGAGTTTGATTTACAAGAAGAAAAACATGATAAAAGGATCATTCAAACTTCAAATCCCTTTCAGCCTCAAAACTCCATGTTTCCCCCCACTCACCGGTGCGTCGTCTTTTCTTAGCCTCCACCTCGTGTTCCTCCCCCTCCCCGTCAAAGTCGGAAGAGGTTTCATAGCAGTCCTCACAGTCATCGCCCTCGCTACAATCGTCATCAAATTCCGCCCTACGCCGCCGCCCATGGAGGTGTTGACCCCGACGTTCGCCCTCATCCTCAGGCATCGTAAAGTCCTCTCTGTGGAACGTCCATTCCGCACGTTTATCCAATCCAGCCGCTGAAAGAACATCCTCACGGTCAAGATACACAGTTGTGAAGTCATCGTAGAGCAGCCAAAGGCCTTGCTCAGGCAGGACGTTTTCCCAAACGAACCAGTTCCTGAGTAAGTGCTTGAGACCACTAGCCCGATCGGATAGCCTCCCCAGCCAACGCGTAGAAGCCGGCGCTCCAGCGGGAATGTTCGTGAATCCAACAACTTTGTTACTCACCCCGTTGAGAAGATCCCACACAAACAATTTGCCAGCCCGGCAGGCAGCGAAGAAGCGACCCCCAGGGGAGATGGAGATGTTGTGCCAGAAGCATAGCACCTGGTTTGGCGTGCGCACCCACCATCCCGCACGCTCGTTGCTAGTGTTCCAGAGCTTCTTGCCGGGCTCTAGTGCCGAGGACCAGTAGAAGTCGTCAAGGACCGTGAATGGGTCGTGAAGACCAGCGTCGTTGTGGCTTTCTGTGGGAGCTGGTGGGGGGGTTGGGGGTGACGATAGTGGGGAGCCGGTAGGGGTTAGGTCCCAGAACCAGTTGCAGTAGTCATGCGAACCACTAATTAGTTTGGTTTCTGTCAGTATGAAGGTGTCTGTGTGGACGCGGGTAGAGCGGTTGCCGGCGCCCATGGATTCGTCGGGGCCAAGGTGGTTGTATAACCTGCTCTATATAATTCAACGGACCAGCATTAGCGCAGCATTATCTCGATAGGGTAAAAGGCAAGTAATACCATCTTTTGATGCCGCATGAGATTATATTCCACACTCATGTCGTGATGCCGGTAGTCCCAGTACAGGCTCGGAAAGGATAATGTCCGGAGCATATCTCCAGTTTTTAAATCTACGACTCTAAACTCCCGGTCGACTAGCTCCTCGTTGGATTTTGTCGTTCGGATGTTCCAGCGGATTAGGGCTACAGCTTTGGTGCTATTCAACCTCAGGTTGCAAATTACGTAGTGCAAGTGTACTGTCGGAAGATATTCCCCTGCGCGATCATACGTAAATAATTGCTGCCAACGGTAGACCATCTTTTGTTCTCCAGGCAGTGGGACAGACGACGCTCTCATTTTACCTCGCTTCTTCTCTGACATAGGTTCCGCAGTGGCTCGACCAGCCGAGTGACAGCTAGGGTATCCGAGTGATTCCACACAAAATATGCGAGGGTCCTCCGGAGGATCCATGAGAGCTTCTATGCCATCAGTACCCTCCCCACCGCCATGAACGAATAGGTTGAACACTAGTATTCCTGCCCGGCTAGTGCATCGAGCAACGCTTGCTTGGGGGTCGGCAACGTATTCGGGCAGGCAATTTAGCTCCCACGTTACAATCTCCTTGACTGCTGGCTTGGGATGAGCCTTAACAGAGTTGAGCGCGGGGATGGGTGCTCCTCTCGCTCGTCGAACCTTGACAAGCTGATATCGATCCCCTTCAACTTCGTATATATCTGGAGGGAAATACTCCACCCCCCTCGCACTCCTCTTCAATCCTCCGGGCAGTCGAGCAGGCTTCTTTCCGAATGTCCCATACTCGTCCAAGGTGACGAAATAATCTTTCCCAGCCCTGAGGCTCAAACAAAGCGTATATCCCCCCTCATCAGGAACAACATGAAACTGATCTGGCCCCGGTTGAGCGCAAACAAGTAACAACTTCTTTTTCCTCTGCTCCCCTTCGCCATCTAACACCCTCCTGGCCTGCTCATCTTTCCATAGTATAGCAGGTACGGATTCCTTACCCCCACCAAACGACTCGACTCCACCTTTTCCACCACCTTTCTGCCTAATCAACCCGTTCTCACTGCGCATAAACACACCAACCAGATTTCGCCAGCTAGTCTGGTGGGACTCCTCTCGGCCCTGCACATCACAGAGATTCTCCGGCAACCAGTTCCAACAGAAGCGTGCTGCTGAGCGCCAGAACGTGGCGTCGACGTGACTGTCCATGAGAATCTCATTGAACCGGGTGCATGTCAAAGAAATATATAGAAGAGTCTTTGCACTGTAAACTCTTAGGTAATCAGGTAATCGCGGAGGGTCAGACCCGTCGGCTTTCATCGTGGCCACTGCTGCCACCGCCCCACTTTGATCGCCCGACTGTGATTGTCCTAATTGAGGTTCGAGACTTGTGATGGTCGGGGCTGTAGCCCTTCGGGATATATGCCCGGATGGTAGGTTCCGGCGGTGCTCGCACTCGGGGAACTTTGTTGGGGAGATGAATGCGAATTCGAAAATTAGGAGAAGTATCTCGCAGGGGAGGTTCTGTAGGAATATCTTCTGATTGTCTTTCGGCTTGTCGGGAGCCGGGCAGAATATACACTTGTCTGATGAGCGCTTTTCGCTGCGTCGGCGTTTGGAGGAAGTCCTTCGGATTAGACCTCCTCCGCCCTCGTTGAACGGTGGGGTAGGTGTTGTCCCCGTTGAAGTGACTGGATACGATGGGGGCGGTGACAGAAAGCTTGCACTATGAATGCTCGACCCAGCTCCCAGGAAATCAGATTTCGCCTCTGGAAGCCCTGGAAGCGGTTCTGCATGCCAGGCAGTTTCATTACTTTTATCACTATCGGTATGCCGCCTTTTCATACGAAAGTCTGGCGAGGGAGAAGGCACGGGCCCGCCCTCTTGCTTGCCGAATCTGCCATCGGTGGTAAGCTCTGACATGAATAGATCAAAACTTGGTAAGCTAAATTCCGCTAACACAAGCCAAGTTTTGGTGTTAGATGAATATGCCATATCATACCTAGCGCTGGCAATCCCACCATATCTTCATCCGCCAATGAATACTCAAAATCTATATCCATATCAAAAACATCACCATCCTCACTAAATGGTGGGATCATGACCCCACCATTTGACCAACCCCCCCATTCCTCATCGACAGATCCCAACCCAGCAGTACCAAGGCTCTCCTGCAATTGCATTCTTGAGAATGGATAAGATGGAGAAACCGATGGCTGTACTGACGACCCTCCTCCGACTCCAACACCGGATCCAGGTTCCTGCCCAGCCCCCCCACTCCAAACACCCTCCTCCGCCTGTATCCTCTGAACCCCGTTATTCAAAGCGTCATTGCTCTCGTCCGAACCCCACCTATCCAGGAACGAAGCTGTTGGGGACGCCGCATCCGCACAAGACAGCGATGACTCTCCACCCGCACCCCGCACCTCGGACTCGTGCCCTGTCCATTGCTTGTACAAACTAGACTGGGGCGGCGCTATACACCTAACGTTGTCATCGCCAGTCATATTTCCCCAATTCATTGATCATCTAGCGGTGTCTTGCGAAATGGGTGGACAGATGGACGGAGCAGACGGGCAAGACAGTGCAGTGTTGGGAGAAATGGGATAAATAAAAAGATGGAACACAAATATTTGAAGCAGATGTATGACACCGGTATGTATGGATCGCAGTGTACTCGAGCGCAAGTACTGTGCCGATTTAACGTTAATAATGAATTGCCGGTAAGTGCGATGTCAAATAAAGATTACTTCTTTTTATTCCCTAATTGTGTTGTCCCGTCCTCATCTTTTGAGTCAGGCAGGTCAGTCCCTTTTATCATCTCCCTTCGAAATAAATTAGTGCGCCAGCCTCAAGATGGTCCGGAAGAGATAACACATACTGAAGGCCTTCTCGTCCAAGCAACACATCCCTCTTCGTCAGCCTCACTCACTCAAACATGATAACTTGCTCAGCCGCTTTGCTTCGCTGGCAAACAGGAAAGATGTACAGTACCATACATACATACCTCGGAACAGAGTGATGGATGGGAGTACAGAAGGGCAGGTAAGACAAGGAAAAAATCCGGGAACACAAGCACTCTTAATACGCGATCAGCTCCAGCCCTTCATACCCCCAGATTCCCTCCTCCGCAATCCCCACTCCAGGCCGACCGGTGAGAAAAACACGGGTGGTTATCGGCAGAACCTAGCCACTTGAGGAAGGATTCTAGAAACTCAAGCTCGGAATGAGTAATTTATATCTTATTTGCATAAGCAGGCCGACGCTCTACAATCCTCTTCTCCCTTGGAGGACACGACAGAATGGTCGTCGAGAGCCATGCGGGAGATGGCAGACGAGAGATTAACTTATAATTTGTGCTTTTGGGAAGGCTACAATGGGCGGGTCCACGGGATCCATTCCCCCCCTCCACTAATCCTTGCAATGGTTGGGCTTTTATTCATTTATTCATTGGTCCTGCCGCCGGAGCTGTAATTGTGCCTTGAGGACTGCCTACCTACTCCTCTGCTATCAATGCAATACCGCCGAGACAAAGTGTCGTGGGGTACAAGTAAAAGTAACTCGAGCTGCTCATGAGTATGATACTCGAGTACAGCGCAGTACGCACCGTGAGCTTTTCCCGGCCTGGGCTCCTCCAGGAATACCACAAACCTTCAACACCCCTGAGAAGGCTGCTCATTCACTCGTGAGAAAAGCCCTCTTTTTTCATCCGGGTATATCGGGCCAGACTCCATGTCTGTGCTGTCAAAAGTACCGTACCGTATTAGCTTGGATACCGGTAAGAGAAATATGTCTCAAGACGTCTGAGTTTCCTATTCCGACGCAGACCAGAGAAAATGCCGGCGGGCGGGGCTGCGCGTTACTTAAAGGGGAAACTTCGACGTCCAGGAGCATATTTCTGTTATTCAAATTAATAACTTATGGTACTTGTACCGTAGAAAGTTTGTTATTACTAGTTACTGTCCAGCGAGCTACAGCACAGCACCCAAGTACTGGTAGTCTGCTGTGCCCCACAATACCCCACAGTACTCGAATACCGGTACTGTACTGTACCAGTACTAGAGTACTCCTACATAAGTCGCCATTCGATAAACCTCCAAACTCAAGCTGCCACAACAGCCCACCACCTAAACACCCACTCGAGTGAACGGTCCACCGCACGATATATCCGTGTCTAGTCCCTCGGCCTTTTCAGTCCTTCGGAAGATACTGTACCAATAAACGATCGTATCGATATTGGCATTCCATCCAAGAGACTACCGCATCAACGACTAGTGCAGTACCCTTATGATAATCCCACCAATCCATGGCCCATCGTATCGCACCGCACAAAAATCCCCAGACTCCTCGATGGCGCAGCCGTGACTTTTGGCTCCCCATTACGCATATAAGTCAAGATGGCGGCTGTCCCACCTTGACTGTCCACCCATCCAAGACTCTACCCGCATCATATGAACATTCCATACACAAATTAGCTCAATACAGCCCCAAGACCAAAACCCTCATACGGGGACTGCACAGCACAGATACCGGTATCATAGCTAAGGCAAGGCTGCGCTGGCCAGCCCAACACGAGGACTAAGTTCGCTTACAACACTGGCACTATGGCCGTTTTGAGAGGAAATTATCCCTCACCATAATACCTCGCCTCGTATCATACTGCACAGCACTGCCTAAATTAACGAGTCTCCGCTTCGTACTGTAAGCCCTAGGAATCAAATAAAACAAATAAGTAAGCTCATAAATTTATACCCAGGAACGGGTTTGGGCAGGAATGCACAAGCACGGTATGGATAGACTACGGTAGGATCACGGACACCCAAATACACAACCTCCCAAATACACACTCCTCCCTGATTGGCTTGTAGCCTTGGATCTCTAAGATTCAGTCAATCAGGAGCCCAATCAGGAACCCAATCAAAAGCGAATGTGTACTTATATTTGGGGGTTGTGTATTCGAGTCTTTCATGATTGTATGCTTGAGCTTTTTTTCTTACTCTACGAGTACCTGCAGGACAGTTGGGTACTGTACCCGGGAAGCTGTGCCCGGCTGCCAGGGAGTGCCGGGCGCGGGAAAATATAGTAAGAGCCAACATAGTACCGTAGGAGATAATTGTTTTGTAGACAAGGGTAGGGCTGGGTGTTAACGGGCTGTGTTTGGTCATAAAGACCTAGTGTTACTCGAGTATATATTTGTGTGAAGGAGGGAGGCAGGCAGGGCGATGAGACGGTATCATACCCTGAGGCTTCCATTCGAGCACCAATACCAGCTGCCAGTACGGTAGACTACTCCAAGCCCCCGGTTGAGTGTCCCGTTTGATTCTTCCAGACACACCCCAAGTTGGCATCTTCGCCAAGCCTCAATGTTCCGGTATGATGTCAAAAAATGACGGAAAACTATGCTCGCCAGAATAAAAACAGGGAAACAGGATTCCATATTATTGATTACCGTAGTACTCGTAGATAGGTTAATAAATCCGAAGTGACGTCGAGCGACTCTCCAGATAAAACAGGTGAGTCCTCATCATTTCGGGCGCTCGCGGCCTGGATAAATCACACCACACCGGTATACCGGTAAAGTTAGTGCAAACTCGGGCTTCAGCTAGGACATTAAAGACATAAGGTTGGTAAAATAAACCCCCCGAGCTCCGACCCATAACAGACATTTATCAACATATCCGCCCGAACTCTAAGCTGTAAGTACTCGAGAAAGAAGAAGAAAACCACCTCTGGTATTCTATCAGCACAGTCCTTCTATTCCCCAACTCTTGTTTTGGTGGCGGTACTTTATAAATTCGAAAAAACTCGCTATTCATCTAGGGATGCAGATAGGTAAGTTATATTGAGCATTTGAGGCTCGAGGTAGGGCCAAAAAAAAAGTAGATTACAACAACAGTCGTTGAACCTGCTTCAGACAAGCAACATTAAAATAGTAAACTATCCAGGAGACGAAGCTGAGTGGGGCGGACTGGAGGAAATATAATCTACAAGCACAAGTTGAGTGCCGTACAGTACAGCCTCGTTCCAAAAGTTCTTGCACCCTGGCTGGTGCCGTGACAAACTTTTATACCAGATCTATTATGGCACTCCATGTCACAGTACCAACTTGGGTGCGAGAACTTTT
>Ga0307509_10004219_pt1 | contig 20968 bp, 21 predicted proteins | sample 10_EM_MG_FD_202245 | JGI IMG/M metagenome (GOLD analysis project Ga0307509, IMG submission 202245) | Populus trichocarpa ectomycorrhiza microbial communities from riparian zone in the Pacific Northwest, United States - 10_EM | ecosystem: Host-associated > Plants > Roots > Unclassified | place... | reverse complement strand
ATTTTTTTCTTCTTTCTTTCTTAGTAACAGAACGCAGACACTTTGATATATATCCATCCCAACCCGGGCAGATTTCTCCGAAATTCCGACTTTGATTGGGCGGGGGGGGGGGGGGCTCTACGGTATCACTACGTTAGACACGGCCAGAGATTGATGTATCGTTACCGGCGGCATCTACCGTGGGCTATTCATGTCTCGCCCTGCTGAGGTAATACCTCCGACTCCAGATCCATTCGAGATGTGCGGGACCGTTTGAGAAGTGGTCTGACCTATGATACCTTAGATATATATTACCGGTATTGGGCCGCATCTCTGTTCGCGGGTGTGTGTGTGTGTCGCGCTATGGTAACTAGATCGCGGGGCATTGCCGAGGAAACAATTACGAGTACTATCAATCAATCAATCAACCACCACCACAAGCTTCATCTCACGGCAACGCACAGAATCAAGAGGAACCCCCCATCGGTCTTCCAGCCAAAAAGCGACGAAGTAACAGAATTTTCCTCAGCCATATAAGCAGAAAAGGGTCAGCGCTCAAGCTCCATTTCATCGTCCAGATCCAAACCCTCATCAACCGGCCCAATTTTCTTCCCTCCTTTTTTCCCCCTCCCCACCACCCCTTGATACCACTAACCCCGAGAGATATGTGAAAAAAATATTGCGCTGTGCCCAAGGCCATCACAGATCAATTTATAACACCCGTATCTATCTAAGCCGCTTGTCACTCTGTCCCCCGCGAACATTATGCCGTATCCGCACTCATCCGAAGCAAGGTAGGGTCGCGAGCGCTCTCCCTTCAGAGCCCACTTCAACCTCGACCCCAAAATCTTTCATGCAGTCGATATGTAGAACCACGTACTACTAATCGAGGTATAATTAAATCAAGCGTAGATGACTTTCCCCTTCAACTCTAGGACTAGTAAACCCTCCGACTAATATCTCGCGGAATAGCTAGCGCAACCCCGATCATCCTCCATAAATTACAAAGCCCCCTCCGGCCCGGTTTCACAGTATCATGTAAAAGTCCCGATACCAATTTACAGACTCGTTTCGAAAGTATCTAGAACTCTTGGCGTTTCCAAGGCTTCTGCCGTGCCAAGACTCCCAGTTGCTCCGGGAGAGCGCTCGTCACCTAACTACATCCTTTGCGACTAAAATTTCTGAGGAAAAGTTCAAGATGAAGACCGGCGGTCCATGAGGAGCTGAGCACAAGTTTGTTTCTCGATCGCGCCTGTTTTCCATGTACAGGTATTATCCTGTACCCAAACTCATCACATAACCTCTTTATTGCTGAGCGAGTGACCGACCATGACAATGAAGCCCTGGATTGGGTAAGACGAAGACAAGGGGCACTGGATCTCGTGGGCCTGGCATATATCGGCCCTATCACAAATCGTCCTCTAGCTATTATCATCTTTTATTCTTATACTCCAGTAGTTTGTCCCAAAATTTCAGTGTCAGCAGGAATACCGGCTGTTTTATAAGTGGCCCGCGTCTCCACTCAAAGCCCTCATGAGAAATCTGAGGTGCTGTTTTGTTACCCATCGAAGAAGCCTTGTCATTAGTTCTCCCCAACCATCTATACTTTATCAGCATACCCCAACCACGAATCACCCACCGGGAATTCTCAATCGTGGCCACCCTCGTCGGACCCCTCATATTTCCCACATTCTTCATTACATTTTACGGCATTGGACCGGCAACTCTAGCGTATTGGAATAAAAAAGGATTCTAAGTGCCATCCGTCCGACTGCCCCCACCTTATCATTAGCACACAGGACACGTCAACAAGGAAAGGGGACCATAGGAAAACCCTTCAGCCCCGTTAGCATTATAACTAGTCACATATGAACCCCTGGAGGGGGACCATCTATCGGGCATGAATAGGACGCAAACTGATCGAAGGTGCCGTCATCGGGGCCAAAGCTGGTTAGTGTTTTGTAACCCTAGTTGTAGGGACTGCATTGTGACCCGGAGCCATTGGCCAAAGAAACAGCAGAGTTGCAATTGTTCAGTGGGAGCTCAGACTTGGCATATGAGGAATACGGAACGCTGGGAGGCTAAAAGTGGGCCAGGAGAAGTGTGCTGGGATATGTCCTATGGCCGGGCTTTCGTCGGTCTTAATCCAACCAAACCTAGAGAAGGTCAGATGGCTCCAAGCGCACACAAGGATTATTCCTGGTATGAACATACCTTCAAGCAGCTGACCTTTGCCAGTCGGGGGGGGTCTATCAATACATGATTTAAGGTGACATCTCCCGCCATCTCCATTGCCAGGGATCGAAGAAGGTTGGGAGAAGCTTCTGGAGCCCCTCATGGTGCACAGAAAAAAAACGCTGCAAGTGTAAGGAGAGCAACCCCAGCGAATAGGAGGTTATTGGGATACGTTGTGGGTGTCTGACGCCTATTTATCTCCGACTCACTAGTAAAACGAAGAAAAGCAGAAGGCGTAAAAATGAGGGATGTGATGGTGATGGTGATGGTGTTGATGATGCTTATGATGACGATGGGTAGGGTGTGAATTGAGCAATAGTGGAGGGGAGGAGGGGAGGGATAAGGTGAAATAGAAGGCAAGTGGTTGGGGGATGGGAGGTTAAACTAGTGCGTGGCCAGGCAGGGAGCGGTCAGCCGGTGAGTAGTAACTTACGTGGACGAGGATCAATGCTAAGGGGGCGCCAATAGCCGGTTACGTGCAACACATGCCACTCCTGTACTGCGAGCACCACACCGAGCAATAATGGGTGATATGGCACACGATATGTTGGGATGACAGGCTCCCACACTTCATTGGCATCTGTGGCCACGATAGTAGGGCAAGGGCTGATGACAATTACACTTTTCTTAACCCCAACAGAAGGAACGCGTACCGTATATTTCTGTACCATAGTTCAACGTCACTTCAGCACCCACCCGATATCCAGAAGAGTTCCCGTCCTCTGCGGTATATACGTCTATGGGTGTGAAACCGTACCTACCCTTGGCTTCTCCTTACCGTAGGCTATTCCAAATCATTTAACCGGAGGGCACGATACACTATCGAGCTTCCAGTCTCAAAGCCCCAGGTGGGGCGTGGCGGGATGCACATAGGTCACTAGTAGCTTCCATACAACACTATGCAACCTGTCACTCGAATACACTCCAAGGGGCGGCGGAAAGGTGGGCGGGCGGGAGGACCAGATCGCTGGACGTGGCAGAAATCTCCGAGATCCCCCCCCCGATTAACTATGGAAAACTTCTGCATGTCATAGTAGGGGCGGCTCGGGGACTCGTGCTGCCTCAAACACCCTTGAGCGCTTGGCCCAAGTTCTCTACCTTACTCAGAGTGGAGTATTGTACGACAATCCCATATCCAAGTATGGAACAGTTAAGTAGGAGTACTGTACGGTTTGCGGATCATGCCCACTTGCTAAAGTGATGGTGGGGATAACACCGTGGGGCTTGGCCCATGGGGTAGGCTAACAATATCATCGTAAAATTCTGAAACCGGGCCGAACTAAAGAGGATGGTAGAAACTGGAAGGGGTAGGGAGTCGCGAGTCTCTGGGGGAGAGGGGTGAAGAAAGGATGAAAGGAGGAAAGGGTAAATGGGTCATTTTCGGTGACTGATCAACGGTCACAGAAAAAAGAAAAAAGATAAAAAAACGGAAACAGGAAAATAGTTTTCGGTAGGAAATATTCTAACATGAAAATACGAAGGAAAAAAAAGCACGTAAAACCAAGACTCGCTTTTTAACCAATCCTCCCCGAAGGAGTAAAAACTCATGCAGCGCCGCAGTTGGCTCGGGGTACGTACCATACAGAAGCATATATCGAGACCACAATTTGACCATGCCAGAAGACAGCCTGTATACGCATAAATAGTGCAATGGCTTCCATCCGTCGTCAAGATAGCCTCCTGATGGGTTCCACGTCGCTTGCCAAATCACATTACCTAAAGCCTATTTCCGGATGCTCCAGGAAGGCCTCCATAATAAAAAGAAAAAGACTTTGCAACCACTCAAAACAAAAAGGGAAAAAAAACTGCCCACCCATAGATCAACTGACGGCATCCATTGGTAGGGACAGTTCAAAGGCTAAGCATAACTCATCATACCTAGGATCAAATTAGCTTCTTGAGAGCAAGATGCAAATTTGAGAGGATGGTCCTTACTGTCTAAATTTCCGGTTCCCTTAAGGTCCTGTTCAAATCCCTCGGTAACTGCAAGCACAAGTTTGAGGTGCTCCATTGATAGTCCCTCGTTTTTGTTCAATGCAAGCGCCTGAGCTGTTCGAACTGCATTTTTGATCTAGAAAGGAAAAAATGACGGAGTATCAGCAAAGATCGGGGCGCGAGCTAACTAGGGAGAAACGAGTGGACGGTGTGGGCCCTATGACCCTAGTCCGGTTTGGTTGCTTGCATACCTGTCTGCCATTCAATTCACGTCTCGCCAGCCCTTCTAACTCCTCATCGTTTACTATGTCTCTCAACTGGCAATCGGAACCGGACTCCTCTCTTGCGACCATTCCAAGGAATGTTTTCCAAATGACTCTCCTGGCCTTTTTATCGAGATCATTATATCGAAGAGCTATGTGAATCCTACTTTGAAAGGCCTCGTCAAAGGTTTCGACCCTATTGGTGGTTAGGAACAGAATCCCCTGAAAGTACTCGAGCAGCCTCAAAAATATTGAGACAAGAGCATTTCTTTGCAGGTCATGAACCGATCGACGTTCTAGGAAAACATCTGCTTCGTCCAGTAAAAGAACCGCGCCCCAAACATGCGCGATGTCTAAAATCCGGGATAGTTGTGTTTCTAGTGTGCGAGAATCCGTGCCAAGTTCTCCGGCTCCTACCATGTACAAGGGCTTTTGGAGAAACTCCGAGATTCCTTCTGCTGTTAGGGTTTTCCCCACCCCTGGACGTCCACTACAAATGTGTTAGAGCGTACTCCGCACCATCCCAAAAACCAAGATGGGGAGCAGGGAATAAAAAAAAGAAAAGAAAAAAGAAAAAAGAAAAAAAGACATACTGTAGAACAGCCACAAGCCCCTTTCCCTTTCCCTTTATCACATCGTCTATTCCAGACCTTGATCCGCGATTCCCTGTATGGCTTTCGACTAGTGCCTTCACAATTTTCTTTTGGGCTTTAGGGAGAACAAGGCTCTCGAAAGCGTCTGGGTTGAACTTGATTTCATCGACGTGTTCAACAGCAAACTCCGCTGCGCACGCCAATAAGACATTAGTTCCGCTATGTGCAGTAAGCTAATCGATCCAACTCACCCCATAATTTATCCCCGAAGCTGAAACCCAATACTGTGGGTGAGCATAGGAGAAGCTGTTCCTCTGTCATCTCTTCTGGGACGAGCGCGTCCTTGATCCCTTCTGTTGTCTTCCCGGCCTCCGAAAGTTTCTTCTTGGTTGCGCCTGGAGTTGTGCCTACTAACCTGATCTTGCCATCCGGGCCGAGTATGTAGCTTCTCTGAGGCTTCGTCCCAACCGTTCGCTTTGCACCCGTAGCCACAACACTAGCCTTGGGCTTTACGATATTGTTAGGGCTATTAATCTCACCATCTTCGTCGTCGTCGCCTCCTCCGCAGCAATCTTCGTCCTCATCCTCGTTCTCGTTTTCCGAATCATCTTCAGCGTTGGCGGCGCCGGAGGATGTGTGAGAAGCAGACCCCTTGACAGGGCTCATCCGGTAATTGGGATTGATCCTTCTAAAAGTGCTCGGATCAACCATAATACGTCCGTTCACATTTACCCTCACAACCCCCCTCTTACGCTTGAAGAAAGCGAGACCCTTATAATACTTGTAGTGCATTCCTTTTAGGAATCCGAACTTTCTTCCGCGCTCAATAAGCCTTTCTCTGACATCCTCTTCGTCCTCGTGGTACGCCAAGGGGAATACCCCGAGACTATCGATTCTTCTTGCTCCTCTGAATTCGTCAATTTCGAGAACAGCACTCGCCTCCCCATAGGTTTTGCCATCGTAGTCAACGTAATGGCAGTCCAATTGGAAGAATTTACCACGGTCCAAGGTTTCCTTCTGCTCGCCCCAATCAAGCTTGAGGCATCTCGGCTCATTCGAGCCAGCGCAGATGGTGTAGATCAGGGTGTTTGGGAGAAATAGGGCCCAAAGGAGGTCAAAAGTAATCTCGTGATGTTCCAGAAGAGGGTACAACCTCTTGATGGTGGAGGCATAGTCGGTTGAGATATACTCGTTAAATAGAGTGAGATGCGAGATAAGGGTCTTGTTCAGCTGCTCCTCGGGAACAGCCCTCGCCTTTACAAGTTCGTTTTCAAGTTGCGGTAAATAGTTGAACAGGAGATTAGGTTCGACCTGCAGGGCTGCTATTAGCTAGCCCGCACAAAGATGCTTCCTAGAATATAGAATTCCACAGGTTTCAGGGAATGTTGAATCTCGTCACATACCGTGGGTTTATCCTCTCTAAGCCCAATTCCAGAGACGTCTTTCAAGACCTCCCTCAGAACCGTTCGAATCTCTATACTTTTGATATCAACATAGGTTTTCTGGTATTTGTTTTGCCAATCTAGCCCCAAATAGCCCAAAAATTAGCCTCCATCACAGCCAGACAGATTTTTGGGGGAATCCAAACCGAATCTCCTCCTAATCACAAACAAGAACTCCTCCCACTTATCCTCCTTGCCTGCTGGTGATTGCGAGGACTCTGCGAAATAAAAATCATGTGTTGACTTATTGTATCTGGTTTGACGCGGAATCAGCAATCCATCCATAACCACTCCAAATTTCAACCCTACACCAAATTCAGACATACAGCTCATCAAGTCTCTTGTAGTCCAATCTACTAGATCTGATCCGCTCCTTTCTATCTGTGGTCTCGCTGTCGCCATTCACCATACTTCCATTCATTCCCCCAACCTTTTGTGACAGGTCATGTCCGATGGAGACAGGGTTTTCACTTTTATCAGTTTTGCTAATTCCATTGACAGTGAGCTTTTTCATTTTCATCTCCTTAGGTTCTAACTTTGTCGAGTTTTTAAACGAATTTCCATTCACCAAGAGTTTGGGCTTGGGGTCACCCGATGCCCGGAATACCCTAGTAGAGTTCGCTGATGGGGAGAGTGATTCCTCATCGTCATTATCATCATCGTCTGGCCCCTCTACCCGCTCGCAGTCACTACCTGCGTGCTCGGAGGAGGAAGACGTGGAGCAAGGGCTATCTTCATCGAATTGAGCCAAATGTTTTAGCTTCTTCGCAAATTCCTCCGCTAATTCCGCTGACCTTGTCTGGAATTGCTCCAAAAGCTCAGCGTGCGCAGGGGTCATGGATCCGGCCCGAGCCGGGACCATGATGGGAGAAGCGGCTGCATTTGAGTTTTGTGCTGCTTTGGCCATGGCAGCAGCTAGCGGAGTGTCGTAAGCAATATAACAGCTCCAATGGCTTGGTAATCCGAGGGGGGGATGAAAACCCCCGGATAGGGATGATGGTTTAGATATAGAACGAGGTGTTGGTGGTGGAAGTGGTAGGGCTAGAATGGGGGAGGGGGGGCAGTATGAGTATATGGGTAGGGGGTGTGTGGGGTGTGTGGTGGTTACGGAGAGGTAAGGAGTAAACAAACTTGGGTGAGAGAGAGCAGTTTGAGATTCAAGGAGGGTGGGGACAAAGAGGATGTGAAAGAGATTTCGTGCGCAAGCTGATGCCAACAATGAATAAAGCAATACCGATAGTGGAAAGGCCTAACAAAAGGGGGCTATGAGTCCTTTATAAAGCGGAGCCTTCCTTGAATGCAGGAGGTATTTTCTGCCTAATTGGTAATAAAATATTTGGAATAGTGGGTGGCGGTCCAAAATTTCTAGTCCGCCTAGGAGGTAACACAATGCGGCCTACTAGATTTTCCAACACAAGGTGTGCCTTCGCCAAGGCACTGCACATACCGGAGAACATCTCTTTGGTTAACGGAGGGGTACCGTTACTGTACCAGAGCTATACCGTATTTTAGACCCCGGGCAATGTCCACTCCCAGTTACGAATGGGTCGCACAAGCACTGCCAATCATCCAAGTTAATGTTCAAAGAAAAAATTGCCCTGAATATCGTACTGTACGCAAGTATGTTGCTTCGGCACTTGAGTTTTCTTCTTCACTACAACGGAGAAGGAAAAAAAAAAAAAGTTTTCTTCACAATAGTACGTGGCATTCAATCGATTCACAAAACTAGCGATCGCGGTGAGAAGCTCCCTTGCTTTTACAGCAAAGGATTGGAATGGGAGATGGATCACATACCGGTATACCACCGGACTCTAGTATCGTAAGGCACTTGGCTGGTAGTGTTGATTTTTTTTTCTTTCTTCTTTTTTTTCTCTTGATTTTTTCTTCTTTTCCCTGACCCCTGTCCATTCAGTCACGTCCCTTCTTGACGATGCGAGGTCAGACGGAAGGGCCACGGGTTGGAGCATAAGGAAACATCATTATCGCATGCCCCAGCACCAAATATCTGTTGCTTGTGAGCAGGTAAAGGTATAGGAAAGCACGGCACTTTTATCATCATCACCCCAGTAGCATGATAATAGTCCCGCAACCATACAACACCAATAGATAGTGCAGGTGGTGCAACACCACTCCCGGCTATATGAGGGCACAGTAGGGCAAACAGTGTTTTCCGCTACACCTTTTTCCCTCCCGGAAACCAGATGCGGATGGAACATCCAGGGCCTGTGAGGTAGAGGGAATCGAATTAGGATAGCAGTACATAGACTACATTTCCAGCCCTTCTCTTACTATTTCCAAATTTCGCCAAACCAAGCCGACGGTCCCCGACTTGGCCTACCGTACTCGTACTATACTTGACTAACCAGGCACGGCAATCTGTCTGGCGAACCGCAAATCTAACCACTCTGGCGAACCAATGCGAGGGTGTGGTGCAATCCATCAGGCGAAGGAGGCGCGGCTGAGAGAAACGGGCACACCTCCCGGATCATAGGCTGTACCGTGCTGCTGCTGCCACGGTGCCTGTGAGTAAAATGACGAAACCCTGGCTCCATTGCGTGAGATTCCTCCTGCGAACCATTCATTCTCTCCCTCATTGCACTCAACCGGTGGGCGGCGCCCCATCGAAGCACCCCTACCATCAACTTCCCGCCCCTCCCTCCCTCCGAAGCCCATCGTTCATGTACCGGGATGTATGAACATATGTAGGTGTGTGTGTGTGGATGTATATGTAGAGTAACCAACTAAATTTACTGATGACACGAGCGTCTCACGAGGTGCGCTCACTACCTCTTGCATCTCGGGGAACGAAACCAAGGAAAAGAAGAAAATTTCACTCTTGTAGAAAATAGGAGTAGAGAGGAGAAAGAAAGAGGGAGAAAAAGGAAGAAAAAGGAATGGAAAGGAATGGAACAAGAGAGAAGAGAAGAAGCTGAGAGCCATTTGCTTCCGCCTCCTTCAGGTCTGTCTGTATCATTGTTCGTTCCAAAGAGCTGAAAGCAAGGGTCCCCCCCCCCAAAAAAAAAACCCCCAAACGCTGTTCCCACTCAAGTGTTGAAGTCTGAATCCCACCGAAACCCATGTTTGCGCCAGCCGTAAGAGAGAGAAAAGAGGATGGAGAGGGAAAAAAATACTGGATGGGTAAAACTGAACAAAAAATAACTCATATTTACACTAATATCGGTAAACGCGACAACCTGAAGTCTTCTGATACCGCTATGTTACAGAGTCGGAGCGGTATTTCTCAAGAAACTAGAAACACTCCCGAATAAATAAAACCTCCAGCCTCCAACCACAAACCACTCATTCACTGACTCACTCGCTCATCCACTGATTACATTTACATATCATGACTCTCGTAAACTGCCCCCCTCCCCGCGTTAGACAGCGGTGCCGATATCAGCGCTGTTCCGCTTACTCCCTGTGGCACCACTGTCTCGTCGCCGCCCCGGGTTGAAGAAACCAGGGCTTCGAGGCGGTGTGCTGACGCGGCCGCCCTTTCGATTCCAGAAGCTCGAGCCAGTCTCCCCATTGCTCACGAGACTACTCTCCTCATCGCCTCTGGTATCCCGGCTCGCGCGCCTGGCGAACCTGTCTAATCCAGGGATGCTGCTTTTTCGACGTCGTTCGCCAGCGCCCTCCTCCTGGATGCTTTGCTCCGACCGTACCACCCGAGTCATGGCACGCTCTGCAGCCTGCTCCAGTCCTCGTCGCCAGGCTATCGAATCTGTCCTGGCTATTCCGCCACCCGCTGGTGCCGCGATCGACGGGTTTCTCGAGGATCTCCCCAAGTCGGTGTCACTCGACAAGGCTGGGTTTGTAGGCGCATACTGGGGTGGAGGGGTTGAGGGCTCTGGAGTGCGCTCACGTTGAATACGAGGCATCGTCGCAGCGGAGCATGTGTGACGGTTCGAGGCTTCTGGGGACGGTGATATCGAACGCACACTCCGGGAGTCGGTTGTGAATGCTTGACCCGGAAGAACTCCGTGGCAGGAGTTTCCCGACGACACCGAGCCTGAGGAGGCCCTCGCTAACTGCGCACGGTTAAAATCTGATATGGGGGAGACTGGGGATACTGGCTCCTCCAGATTCGGAGTGGCAGGCGTGTAACTAAAACTTGGAGGCAGATCAATTTGGAGGTGATGGTTCTCCATTATTTTCCTCGATGCAACCACCTTAGTTTGTGGGGGGGGAGCAGCAACGGTAGCCGCAGCAACGCTTTTGCTCATGGGGCTCACAGGCGACACCGGTGAGATGTTGATGGCTGGAGCTCCTCTCTTCTTCTCCGTCGGAATATCAGTGACGATAGGCGTCAGCCGACTCTTGGAATTGTAATAGTGACCAGTGTTCGAGTTGGAGTCGACAGAGTTTGTGGAAGCCCATCCGGATCGCCATTCCCCGCTTGGGCCACGAGGCGACGTTGGTTCAAGAACCATGGAGCGGATCTGCTCTCTGCGTTTCCTTCGATTGCGCATTATGGTTAAGATGATGCAAGCCCCAACAATCAACCCCAACGACACTACTACGCCAACCGAGATTCCTACAATCGCAGCAGTGGATAGCCCCGAACTACGCTTAGACTCCTCCTTTGCTGGCTGCGCCGTGGTGGACTGCGAGATGCTGGTCTTGGCGGGAGTTATGGCTGCTGGCGGTGGGGAAGTAGAAGCCGTAGTGTTGGACGGCGAAGACATGGGCAATACTTTTTCACACACACTCTGAACAAAGGCCATTGTTTCGCTGTGGACCTCCGGGCGACAGTTAGTCGGGTCGTCGATGCAAGACCAGAGCAGTTCTCGATAGGGCTCAGGGTCCTTCCCACACAGGCATCCCAGTTGGCCATTACACGATTGGAACTCCAAGTGTTGGGATAACTTATCATCCACGCACTTCTGCGCGCACTCTGGCGGGAACATCGCTCCCTGCGGTTGGCCTTCTTGTCTGGCCTGGAGCGGCGAATATGCAGATGTGGCGGGAATGCATAGTAGGACTGTAAGCAATAGCGCAAAGGGTCCTGAAAATGTTGATTGTAACGATAACCGTTCGTATAACATGATTACTATGGGGGGAGAAGGGAAAAAAAAAGCATGGTCAGAAATTTTTGTATGATAAAATGGGAAGGCTGGAAATGAGCCTATTTGAACATCTGCTAGGGGTGGCGACTGGTCGGGAAATGGAAATCCAAACAAAAGAATCTCCTCCTGACCAGATGTTTCCGAAATAATTTGAAACGAAACGAAACAAAATAATGAGATGACTCTCGGAGCGCACAAGCCAAAACCCCCGCGGAGAACCCTCCCGTGGCAGGATGCAATAGAGTGAATGAATAAAGGGACGGGTTTAAAACACACCTTAAAATCGAGCTTGCCTGCCTACGCGCGGATATATGCGATACAGATAAAAATTTCAAAAACTGCCAGAGTGTATAATAGTTCGCCTCACCATCCAACAAGCATCCGTTGGACTAGGGTAGAATGCTGTGGGGTCGACCAAAACCTTGGATCCCAACAACCGTCCGTTATCGTTTCGTTTCGTTAACCCCTCAAACCAAAACCGACAAATAAAAATAAAAAAAGTCGACAAAGAAAGAGGGAGGAGAAAAGGCCGGATGATGATCCCTACCACCAAGTGTCAAGTTAATAATCATCCTTCCATGAAAGCAAAAATTCCACAAAAGCCTGTGTGATAGCAACCGCACACCACTTAAGTAGAAATAAGGGAGAAAAAAGGGCAACCCCCACCCCACAACCCACCTTCGAACTCAGTATGGGTAAAGCTATTCCCCACTGTACTACTAGCAGTACAGCCCAACGCAACCAAGGCGAAGAAGAAACGAGGCCCCAAATAATGCAACCACCACCTCCGATGCCAGTCGGGGACCCAAGATACCTATTCGCGCGTATCTGTGTAAGTAAAAGTGAACTGCGCAGGATGGATGAATGGCAACCCTGGAAGGCGCATTGACAGATGGATGGATAGATAGGTGGGGGGAGAAGTATACAAAACCGGTCAAGCAGGTAGGCTTTTTCAAAAGGAACCTGGATATAGTGCGCACCGGACGGTACTGCCTTGTGCGGCGTGCGTTGGTGGATGGATGGGTGGATGGGGTGGGTAAGGGGTGGGGGAGGGAGAGCAACCCTTCTCAGAAGAGAGCAGGAAAAAAAAAAAGAGAGGAGAAAGAAAGAAAAGAAAGAAAGAAGGAAGGAGAGGAGAGGAGGAAGGGATCAGATGGAGGAGGGACCAGGTGGGGGGTGCTTATTATGAGCAAAACTATGGTCCAATTGTGCTTTTGGTTAAGACTGCAGTTACTCTCCCTCTCGCACTCCCTCTCTTTCTCTCCTCTGGTTCTCACAGGGCTCGTACGGCGCTGTCCTCCAGTGTTATAGTACGGGCGCAGGAGAATCTCCTCTCCTACGAACAAAATAGCTCTATCCTGCCCAGAATACCATCGCCAGGGAGGGAATAGCCCACTACCAGTTTCTATTCTATTCTTGTCAGGTTGTGTTGCGGCCCGGAAAAAAGGTTGTTATTAATAGTAATAATAGTACGTGATTGGTCAGTTGAGCCAGTCAACGGGCGCTGTGATAATGACAGGGGTACGCGAGTGTAACTCGAGGAAGAGGCTGGTCCGTGTGTGTGTGCAACGGGGGGTGGGGGTTACTATGTATATCTAGCATCCCATCCCAATGGAGGGAGAGAGTGTGATAGACTATATGGGGAAACTATGATACAAGTACTTCCTTGCACATCTATTGTTTGTCGGGGGTTGGGGAACAATTGGGGGGAGGAGGGATGGTTAAACTTTCCTACTGAATTAGAGTTACAAGGATACCGTAGCAGACACCCGGTACCGGAGGATCATGACGATTTGTCACAAGTTAATATCGCCAGAGGCTCTGGAGACGAGCATTTAGCCTGTCCAAACCTCCATTCTAATACTGGTACCCCAATCACTAACCTAGCACTCACTCTATTTAATACACACATGACATGGGAAACCTCGCGTGTCTTGGGTTCGTCTGGTGGACTACCGCTGCTGGTGTTGTATCTCCGATCCCCTTCCATCCCTCTACGAATCGCATATCATCCTGCCTAAAAGCCTAGCCCCCTTCCCCCTCCTTCACTTTGGAAATGACGCCCCGATAGACACCGTTTTATTCTTTCTCTCAAGTCCGTAGATTTATCTGTGACTGCATGGGAAAATCCTGGCATGCGCCACGAGGTGCGCCCCAGAAAAAAGCTCAAATAAGAAGAAACATCAACCTCCTAATCGAAACAGATAAATAATATCCGTAGAAGGAAAATCCCCCTAGTTGCCCCCCCCGGCCAATACCGTACTACTTATACTTGGGGTGAGAAAAAGTATTGGGGCAATACAAGCCAAGACCCGTCCCGGATTTTGCAAATACTAAATAGCCTCTCTCCTTCCTCTCTCTAGCTCTTTTCCTTTTGACCACCGTTTGTGAGTCTGTAGCTTTGTCAACAGCATATTCTGGATGTCGCCTGTCATGGTGGGAATAGTGGTGATGGTACTCGAGTTTTCTGGTATCCGCCCATTGCAACTGACATGTGGACTATCATACTTGCAATATTCTAATCCGGCCTTGGCTTGTCTTGCCCCAATACTTTTTCTCACCCCAAGTAATATCGTAAGCAAAACTAGACTCCACAACCCCCACTCCACGGGACGAGTGCCGTTCGCGTACTAGTACGGTACGGGGGCATTCTGGGGTACTCACTGAACCCTTGCCAACACCCCCCCCCGACCAACGCTATCGCATTGCGTTACCCCATCACGATACCTTTCCCTTACCCTACCGTTATACAGTATCATACATTGGAAAGAAAAAAGGAAAGAAAGAAGTCATCTCAGGCCTTGGATTCTCACAATTGCGAATATCGCCTCGGGACGTCGCGCCTTATTATTATTGTATTATTATTTGAACGGAGCACCATGTTTCTACATAAGTTCCTCGGGGTTGTCGCCTGACAGTGATTCGTCCGGGTTGCTCATGCTTCTCGTTCGCCGCACACCAGCTTGTTTTTTTTGTTTTTTTTTCCCTCCCTTCGTGTTGCGAGGCTGAGGAGGCTACGGTACCGTACTGTATCTGATTAAGGCATCTGTCAGCTGAAGGGAAAAAAGGGCAAAAAGCAAAAACAGCCTGCCAGCCCACGGATACGGTACCGGTAGCTTGAGTTTTTCGAGAGATGATAGAACTGCCAATACAGATTGACGGGATCCGATATTGGCAAGTCCAGTGGTCTGGCTGATCCTGCCACAGCTGGAAAAAATAAGCCATCATAAATCACCGAGATCGTTTTGGTCCGTGAATCTAGGAATTAGGAAGGGGCTAGCGGAGATCTCATAGTCTTGGGGATTTTAAAGGTTCCTTTTTTTTATTTTTTTACCGTCCGTGCTATCATTGCTACTCTGGCCGGGTATCGGGCATGAATCTGGTATGTAAGTCGGGCCTGGCAGCTTACTTGCCCTATGATGCAACGGTCGGCGGGAGGCAAAGGAATGGGAGCCAGGGATCTCCTTGTCATCATCCACCACTGAATCGCATAAGCTGTTGTCAGGCGCGAGTGCCTTCCTAGGGACTTTTATCCCGGGTTGGTCTCGAATTCGCAATAGGATCACCATTGGCTGAGCAACGACCAAGCCTTTCAGGGCTCTTATCTTGACGCAATTGCATGTTTCGCCTCAGCCGCCACTTTATTTCAACGTAAATCTGTTGTGTCGGCTCGGGCCTGTTTAGTACAGTAAAATCTCGTGAAATCCACTATCTCCGTAAGCCCCTAATCTCCAGATTCTAAGTCAAAAGTTCCTAAGAAGAACTTGTGCTTTCCTGACACGGTATAGCCTGAGTCATTTGGCTCCGTTGGATCTCGCTAGCTTGACGAGCTAAGCATATCTTTGGCTGATGTCGCGATTTACAGGGATATTCGTCACAGCTCGGAGATGGTGGATTTCACGAGATTTTACGGTATGCGACATTGAGGCTTAACAAACCCACACAACGTGCCAATTGGTGGGGAGACTAGGGAGAAGATAACAAACGATGGAGAGTGATCATAATATTATAGTAATTGAAAACATGCGAAAGGAAGAAAAGAATTACTGTTAAATCCCTAGGAAAATCCAGTTTGCAAACTCGGGGCTTGGCAAGATATCGAGTGATGAAAGATAAATAAAACAGTTTACTCCTAACGGTCTACACAGGGTTAAGCGCGAATGGGATGGGCAGATAAGTGGTCTCAAGCATATGAGCCTCTACTGCGGTATTGTATGTAAAAGCAGTAATTTATCCTTGAAATGTAAGGGAAGTTGTATACTACAGTATGAATCTAGGTAGAGAAATACAAAAACCAGTGTGGTTGAAGCAAGAAAATTTGTAGACAGCCAAAGCGTACAGCTAGCCAAGCAGGAAATTAATAAAGTATCATACCGTATCATACATGTACTCGGGCAGCATCTTGCTCGAAAAGCGCAGCGAGAGAGCTTGTCTCACCGGTCCCGATTTTTTGCAGCCACTCACTGGCTATCACTCGAATTCTCTAATCCGTCTGAGTCGCCATACAAATTGTCCGCATCATAATGGAGGTGGGTCGGACATTTGTCTACCCCTGAGTACGGTACTCGGGTAGGGACGAAAAAATTAGGAACATTTTGGTGTCAAAACAGGGGGATCATCGATGAGGCTGCGAGGGAAGAGCGATCAGGTTGCGGAACATCTTAAACTAGAGTTGTTGCAGACAAAGTGACGGTACTTGTACGAGTGGGCGGCAAAAAGTGAGTGGGCAAGGGCGATTTTACTGCAAAAATAGCAGGTTTCACACAAAGATATTACACCAGAAAAAATTCATGAAAATATAAACTCTGGATAGAACCACTGAAAAAGGTAAGGGCATCAATTTCTATATACAAATCTCTATTTAATTCCAAATTTCTCAATAGTGGTATGCCGTGGAACTTTGAAAATTCCAACAAGACACAGTTTTCCCACCAAAAATCCTGGTCTTGGCGCGATTTTGAGGAAAGTTTTGTTTCTTATTGTTACTACTCAGATAATTTAAATCTATTCAAGGTTACAATGGAAGTCAAGTAATAGTGTACATATTTTCTAAGTATTTTAGACAAGATGAGAGGACAACGAACCAGGGGGGGACAACGAACGCCAAGCACTAACTTACTCTATAAGGAAAGTTTTTTTTGAAGTCATTGGGTAGGATCACTGGGACGTGGGAGAAAGTTGCGCTTTTGAGGCAGTTTGCACTTGGCGTTCGTTGTCCCCCTCGTTCGTTGACTCGTCATCTTGTCTATGAAGTTACTCTATTTTTAATTCAAGTATTGGTGGAATAGTTGTGTGAAATTGGCCATTTTTGGTGTAAAATCGCTTGTGCCTACTCACTTTTTGTCGTCCACCTGTATCACTATCAGTATGATGCATGATCAGAACACACTGGGGCAGCAGTGGCCCTTGTAAAGTTTCCGCTATGGCAGAAGTGGAGCATGCTCTTCCTTGCATCACCATCCGGCTTTCAGATGTCTTCCACGCCATTTTGTTTCTTTCGAATATGGTTTCCTCTGTACTCGGAGGTAGACAAAAATTCAGGCGCACTCCATATACGATATAGTAACTATCGCTTTCCCTCATACAAAGCCGTTTTGTGGGTTTTTTTGTAAAGGTGACAAAAGTCGGGCTCACCCCCAGAGTAGGAAATAAACCCAGAAATTTCGTGGAATCACATTCGAGTTACCCTTGTACCCTTGTACTAGAGTATGGACGTGGGTGATCGGGCAGCCAGGGATTAAGGAGGTCAATACGGATGCTTGTGCGAAGATGAGATATCATTAAAGCAGGGTGGAATTTGGGTTGTTTATTTGGTCATGTCTATTTGTTTACTGTCAGGGAGTAATGGTATGATTAAGGATCGGCCTTCATGGACAGAGGAGTACTCGTTGACTGACGTATAACTATCCTGGATCCCAATAAGCTGGAGATGCCATTAGCTTATATAAATCTCAATAGGTTCTAATCTTTGCTGAAATCTCTTCGAGTCCACCAACGAACTGTTTTAGAAGGGAACTTAGGACGGTAGCAGCGGATTGCTCTTTCTGGGCCGCGAAGTCGAAGTAGAAGCACGCGACTACAGCATTTCGCTCTCTTGCCGAATCATACAGCCTATCTATTACCAACGAGCTGGCATCACAGTGTCTTAGAAACACCTTTGCTTCAGAGGGGATCTGCTTTCTTACGTGATGTTGGTCTTGCCGACCCCCGGATCTCCGTAGCAAAACAAGGCCGAATTATTGGGTTCTCCAGCCAACCAACTCCGATATTCCTTGGTTGGTAAGAGCAAGTCCCCCACATGTTCGACCCGGTCGTCTAGAATACCAGGGTGCCGTATCCAGGGGTCCAGCGGAGATAACGATGCGAGAATCTCAGCCCTCACGGCGGCGCTGATATAGTTATTCACGTTAGACACATGGGTAAATGATATAGTATTATTTGAGATGGTGTTAGATGAGTTGTTATTATTGAAGGAGTTGTTATTAAAGGAGTTGTAATTGGAAGGGCTACTATTTTGCCAGAGACGGGCTTGCAACATTTCGCTTGTTGGCTGAAGTTTGAAAGGTGGTAGATTTAATGTAGAAGATTTAGAGAAGGGGATCTTGAGTGCGTTCATGTTATTCAATAGAGTTTCATGAGTTGAAGAAGAGAGGAGTTCTGAATTTCTTTACACCAAAGCTTGGCCAATCTTCCTGGATTACATCAGTAAAAATATTACTCTGTATCCTGAGCATCTGACGCTCAGGACACTGAGGACACCTGGAAAATAAACTGCCACTCAGGATGCAAAGCTGACACCAAGGTTGCATCAGGACGGAACCACAGTTGCCGACCAAGCTTCAGAACACTCTGAACACAATATCTATTGTTGAGAAACCACACTGAACATCTACCTGATCTTTCTGATGTCTTTAGATATATGCCCAAGGGTCCCTTCCCCCTTTGTCCACTGTAATGACCCTACAATAGGTAGCTACTATGAATATCACCTTAGCCGAAATGGTATACCAAGTGGTGACCAGAGGTGATATTGTCTTGTATACTTAGTATACAAATGGCTGGTTAACCTAGGGCAAGGCCCAGGGAACAATGGAGTAGCTTTGGGTACTCTATAAGGCAGGGTAACCTTGGGGGAGTAAGTTGGCCTAAAGTCAAGAGAACTATGGGAAAGTTACACTGGTCTCCGAAACGACATGTGGTGTCTAGAGGAGGACTTCGGAAGTGGTTAAAGACATATAGGGGCAAAGTTACCGTATCTTAGGGACTTAGCCATTATGCCCATGGATCCCGGTTACCCTAGAGAGATATTTAAGTTACTCTAGCTTCACCAGCAAAGTCATCCTGGAACTTGGAGGTGAATTGCCTCACATTCTACGGGCTCTTAGATGTTCATGGGGGCGCATGCATCTACGCAGAGAGGTCAGACACCTGAGCAGGGGTACCCCGAACATGCTATTGAACTTAGGTGGGTTGATTGAACACCTACCTCTAGCCCCAGTATTGAGACGGTGTGTCATAGGCAGACGGCGGCATGGTGGCTCATTTGCTAGTAAAAAGAGGTCATTGGAGCAGCTGCCGTAACACTATAGAAGACGTCGCCGTCCGTCCAACTGAGTGTCGTTAGCAGGATATATACGGGGAGTATGGATAACTGATAAATATGGGGTTAAACATAAATAGTCAGTCAGGCACCGAGGAGTCTATCTGCCTAGGAGTAGTAGGGTAGTCTTCGGAGAGGTGCTTAGATCGGCCCATGAAGGCAGGGTGCTGGCGAGTCAATTATTGAAGTAACCAGCCAGAACCTTCTGCTTTGATTTGTAGAATTACTACAGGTTGTAAGTGGACTCTGGAGGAATGAGTCTTATAACAGAAGAGCATGTTAATAGAGGATGGCTATGGGTAGCTCGCATTGAGCCAAGTATCGGTTTTATATCATCAGGGGAGCTTGGATGTTTGATTATCGTATTGGGTAGTCACCTAGCTTAAAGGATGGGCTACATAGTGTAAATAGATGAAAATATCACGGAGTAAATGAGTACACCACCTAGGTATTGACTCCGGTGGTTGTCATGGCAGTGAGCCAGTGGCATGTCTTCGATAGGAAGAGGTTTTCCACTTGCGGGTGTATTGGAGATATATTGCAGAAACTCACAGCCTATTTAGGGAGTTAATGGTACCTGAGCTGGTCCGATACTGCTAACAGGATAATTCCTGAGGGAGGGTAGACCTCGGACAGCCCTGCATCAGCAAAGAAAGTAGCCTGCGTCTGGTACGTGGGTGTAGGATCCTGACGGAGTGTAACAACCCTACGATAGGTAGCTACAATATCTGTCACCTTAGCCCAAATAGTGTACCAAGTGATAACCAGAGGTGATACGGTCTGGTATACTTAGTATACAAATAGCTGGTTAACCTAGGACGAGGCCTAGGACATAGTAGAGTAGCCTTGGGCACTGTATGAGGCAGGGTAACCTTTCGGGAGTAAGTTCGCATAAAGTCAAGGAAGTTATGGGAATGTTACACAGACCTCTGAGACAACATTTAGTGTTGACGGGCGGACTGCCGGAGCGGTTAAAAGGCATAAGAAGGCAAATTTACCTTACCTTGGGAATTTGACCTTTGTGCCAATGGACCCCAGTTACCCTACTGTGGAGTCCAAGTTACCCTACCTTCACCAGCAAAGTCATCCTAGAACTTAGAGGTCGATTGCCGCACATTCTAGAGGCTCTTATATGTTCTTGGGGGCACACGCATCTTCACGGGGAAGCCCCAGGCCTGTGTAAAGGTGGCCCGAACATACTATTGAACTTGGGCGGGATTTGTTAACACCCCCCTCTGGCCCCAGCGTTGGGACGGGACGTCATAGGCAGACTGCTGTGTATTTGCTTGTTTGCAAGTTAAAAGTAGTCATTTGAGCAGCAGCCATAATACCGCATAAGTCGTCGCCGTCCGTCCGACTGAATGTCGTTCGCAGGATATATAAGGGGAGTATGGGTGACCGCCAAAATAGGGGTTGCTCATATATGGGCTCTAGGGCATCTAGGAGTCTATTCTAACCTACGGGTTGTAGGGTAGTCTTCCTAGTGGTACTTAGGTAGTCTCAGAAGGCCAGGGGGCTTTCGGGAAAAAACCATAGTAACCAGCCCGGATCTTCTCCCCTTGATTTGTAGCATTACTATGGGTTGTTATTGGACTCTAGAGGTATGAGTCTTATCACGGTAGAGTATGTCCCGAGAGGCTGGCTATGGGTAGCGCCCACTTAGCCAACCATCGGCTACATCTCACCGGGGGAGCTTGCATGTCAATTTATCACATTGGATAGTCACGTAGATTAAATGATGGACTGCATAGCTTGTATAGACGAAACTGCCACTGGGCCAGTGAGTCCACCACCTAGGTATTGACTCCGGTTGTTGTCATAACAGCTAGCCACTGGTATGACTTCGATAGGA